>ENA-OPAQ01000321-OPAQ01000321.1-human-gut-metagenome-genome-assembly--contig:-NODE-321-length-54262-cov-10.894977_pt1 | contig 54262 bp, 48 predicted proteins | sample MGYA00241058_ERZ501432 | MGnify/ENA primary metagenome ERZ501432 (study PRJEB25962, sample SAMEA2042570) | human gut metagenome | biome: human gut; feature: human-associated habitat; material: faeces... | reverse complement strand
ATTTTCAAGGTTGTCTTATTGTTCAGTTGTCAAAGATCTTTTTGTGATCCGCTTCGTATAAGAAGCTTTATTATTATATCACTTTGTTCTTGGCTTGTCAAGAACTTTTTTGATTTATTTCGTTGACCCGTTCTTCATATGAACCGCAGCAACTTTTATATCATATCATTTTTATTTCATTCTGTCAAGAGTTTTTTTGATTTATTTTATTCAATTGTTGTGATCGTTCTCCGTCCAACAACTCAAATAAATAAATACTCTTTTCATCATCTTTCTAAATGATATTTGTTACTCTGCTATAAGCAGTGCAACTTCTATAAGATATCACACTTTTACATCCATGTCAATACCTTTTGTCAAAAAATTAAATCCTCCTATTTGGAAGATTTAATAAGCGCAGAAGGAGGGATTTGAACCCTCGCACCGCGTAAACGGTCTATACCCTTAGCAGGGGCACCTCTTCAGCCACTTGAGTACTTCTGCAAATGCCTAAATATCAATATATTTAATTGCATCCGTCATTCACATGACGCTTGAATATCTTACCAAAGTAATTTCCTTTTGTCAATAGGTTTTGATTGATTATTTTAATTTTTTGAAATTTTCTACTGCAGTCTCATAAAGATTATTCCCCTGATTGTCAATTACTACAATAACTGGAAAGTTTTCAACTCTTAATTTTCGAATTGCTTCTGTTCCCAGATCATCATAAGCGATTACTTCCGCCTCCTTAATACACTTTGAAAGAAGTGCTCCTGCTCCTCCAACTGCGGCAAAATATACTGCACCATTCTGTTTTATTGATTCAATGACTTCTGAAGATCGTTTTCCTTTTCCGATCATACCTTTTAATCCTTGATCAAGCATCGTTGGGGTATATTTATCCATTCTGCTGCTTGTTGTCGGTCCTGCTGATCCAATGACCTGTCCTTCTCTTGCTGGTGTTGGCCCGAGATAATAAATAAACTGCCCTTTTACATCTACTGGTAATTCTTTCCCATCTAACAGCGTTTCATACATTCTTTTATGTGCCGCATCTCTAGCTGTATAGATCGTTCCTGTCAAATATACATAATCTCCAGATTTAAGCTCTGCCAACTCTTCTGTATTTGCTGGAACATTTAAATGTTTCTCCATAATCTTCTACTCCTTGTATTTAAAAAATACTATATTCTCAAAATTTCGTCTGAACGATAGATAATATCTAACTCTTTATAACACTCTATGTGCATGACGATTTACGTGACAGCAGATATTTACTGCTAATGGCATTCCCGCAATGTGTGTAGGGTATGTCTCAATATTAAGTCCTAACGCAGTTGTTGAACCTCCAAGTCCTCCCGGACCAATACCTAACTGATTGATTTCTTCTAACAATTCTTTCTCTAATTTCGCAATATGTGGCTTCTCAGATGGTGTATCTAAGTTTCTCGTCAATGCTTTCTTAGCTAGAAATGCTGCTTTTTCAAAACTTCCACCCAATCCAACACCTACAACCATTGGTGGGCAGGCATTAGGTCCTGCATCTTTGACTGCCTGAATTACTGATTTCTTTATCCCCTCTTCTCCATCTGCTGGTTTTAACATAAATATACGACTCATATTTTCACTTCCAAATCCTTTTGGAGCTACTAGGATTTCAAGATTTTCCCCTGGGACAATATCTATATGCATGATCGCAGGTGTATTATCTTTTGTATTCTCACGGATCAACGGATCCTTTACAACAGATTTCCTAAGATATCCTTCTGTATACCCCTGACGCACCCCTTCGTTAACTGCATCATGTAAATCCATACCCTCAATATGAACATCCTGTCCGATATTTAAAAATATGATTGCCATTCCTGTATCCTGACAGATTGGAATCTGATCTACTGCTGCAATTTCCATATTTTCCTGCAATTGATTTAAAATCTGTTTTCCTAATGGGCTCTTTTCACTTTCTGTTGCATTCTTAAAACGGCATTTCATATCTTCTGTCAGAGATAAATTTGCCTCGATGCACATCTCTTTTATATTCTTGATGATCTCATCTGTATGAATCGTTCTCATGTTTTCCTCCAAAAATATTTTATTGTCACTGCCAAAATATCATAAATTTTCCTGCAAATAAAGCTGCATCAGATTTTGACCTTGGTATCATTGTTTTATTATATAACGAAATCAGGACATAGACAATTCATCTACGCCCTGATTTTTATTTTTATTCTTCTGTTGTATTTTTTTCCATTTCGTCTTCAAGCTTCTCTTCACGGACTTTTGCGATGCTGGCTACTTCAACATTTTCACCAACATTCATAACTTTTACTCCAGAAGTATTTCTTCCAAGAATAGAAATAGAATCTACCGCTGTACGTATGATAATTCCCTCTGTTGTGATCATCATAATCTCATTATCGTCATTCACAGCCTTCACACCTACAACATCACCTGTCTTTTCTGTGATCTTGTAGCACTTAATTCCTTTACCACCACGATGCTGTGTTGTAAACTCAGAAGTCAGTGTACGTTTACCCATACCATTTGCAGATACGATCAGTAACGCTTCTCCCTGACTGTCAAGCTGCATTCCAATAACTTCGTCATCACCTGTCAGATTGATTCCACGAACCCCCATAGAAGTTCGTCCAATACATCTGACGTCACTCTCATGGAAACGGATACACTGTCCATTCTTCGTTACAAGGAATACATCCTCATCATCTTCCGTATATTTAACTTCGATCAGCTGGTCATCATCTTTTAATGTGATTGCTGCTAATCCTGTCTTACGGATATTTGCATATTCCATGATAGATGATTTCTTAACAACACCATATTTCGTTGCCATTAACAGATATTTTCCTTCTTCGTAATCTACAAGTGGAATCACTGCTGTAATCTTCTCTCCTGGCTGTAACTGAAGCAGATTAACGATTGCACTTCCTCGTGCTGTTCTTCCACTCTCAGGAATCTCATATGCTTTCAGACGATATACACGTCCTGTATTTGTAAAGAACATGATATAGTGATGTGTCGTTGTCATAAACAGTTCTTCGATGTAATCCTCATCGATCGTCTGCATTCCCTTGATACCTTTACCACCACGATTCTGACTTTTGAAATTATCAACAGTCATTCTCTTGATATATCCAAGTTTTGTCATTGTGATCACAGTATTTTCTCTAGGGATCAGATCTTCCATGGAAATATCATCAACATCAAATCCAATCTGTGTTCTTCTTTCATCACCATATTTGTCACGGATCAGTGCAATTTCATCTTTGATAACTCCAAGTAATTTCTTTTCGTCTGCAAGAATTGCCTTCAATTCACCGATACGCTCCATCAATTCTTTGTATTCTTTTTCAAGTTTGGCACGTTCCAAACCATTCAGTGCTCTCAGACGCATATCAACGATTGCCTGTGCCTGTGCATCTGAAAGTCCAAAACGTTCCATCAATTCAAGCTTGGCTGCCTGAATGTTCTCGGCTCCACGAATGATCTTGATCACTTCATCGATGTTATCCTGTGCGATCAGTAATCCTTCTAAGATATGCGCGCGTTCTTCCGCTTTATTTAATTCATAGCGTGTTCTTCTTGTCACAACATCTTTCTGGTGTGTCAGATAGTAATCTAGCATCTCATGTAGATTCATTGTCTTTGGTTGTCCATCAACAAGTGCCAGCATGATCACACCAAATGTATCCTGAAGCTGTGTATGTTTATATAACTGGTTCAGGATTACGTTCGCATTCGCATCACGACGAAGTTCGATGCAGATACGCATACCACTTCTGTCAGATTCATCACGAAGCTCTGTAATTCCTTCCACTTTCTTTTCTCTTACCAAAGTTGCGATCTTCTCGATCAGTCTTGCTTTGTTTACCATGTATGGAAGCTCTGTTACGATAATACGCTGCTTTCCATTTGCCATTGCCTCAATATCTGTAACAGCACGTACTTTAATCTTTCCACGGCCTGTACGGTAAGCCTGATCAATTCCAGAACGTCCAAGGATCGTCGCTCCTGTAGGAAAATCCGGTCCTTTAATGATCTCTAATAATTCTTCAATCGTTGTCTCACGATCTTCCTCAACCTGATTATCAATGATCTTAATAACTGCATTAATAACCTCTCTAAGGTTATGCGGCGGAATGTTCGTAGCCATACCAACCGCGATTCCCTGTGTACCATTCACTAATAAGTTTGGAAAACGAGAAGGTAAGACAGCTGGTTCTTTCTCTGTCTCATCAAAGTTTGGTCTGAAATCAACTGTATTCTTGTTAATATCAGCCAGAAGCTCCATAGAAATCTTGCTTAATCTTGCTTCTGTATAACGCATGGCAGCTGCACCATCACCATCAACAGAACCAAAGTTTCCATGTCCATCTACCAATGGATATCTCGTGGACCATTCTTGTGCCATATTAACTAACGCACCATAGATAGAGCTGTCACCATGTGGATGATATTTACCCATTGTATCACCGACGATACGAGCGCATTTACGATGTGGTTTATCAGGTCCGTTATTTAATTCTATCATCGCATAAAGAATTCTTCTCTGTACCGGCTTCAAACCGTCACGCACATCTGGAAGAGCTCTGGAAGCGATAACGCTCATGGCATAATCAATATATGAATTCTCCATTGTTTTTTTGAGGTCAATGTCATGAACTTTATCAAAAATTGTATTCTCGTCCATTTGTTTCTCCCTTCCTAAATATCAAGATTCTGTACATATTTTGCGTTTGCTTCAATAAATTCTCGTCTTGGTTCTACCTGATCACCCATCAGTGTTGTAAATGTCAGGTCGATCTCTGAAGCTGAATCTTCATCGAGGTTTACTCTTAATAAAATTCTCTTCTCAGGGTCCATGGTTGTATCCCATAACTGTTCTGCATCCATCTCTCCAAGACCTTTGTAACGCTGGATCTTGTTATTGTTATCTCGTCCGATTTCCTGAAGAATGTTGTTTAATTCCTCATCACTGTAAGCATACCAGAACTTCTTATTCTTCTCTACACGGTAAAGAGGAGGCTGGGCAAGATATACATACCCTTTCTTGATCAATTCCGGCATAAAGCGGTATATGAACGTCAGAAGCAGTGTTGCGATATGTGCACCATCAACATCGGCATCTGTCATGATGATGATCTTATGGTATCTTAATTTCTCGATATCAAAATCTTCATGAATTCCTGTACCAAATGCTGTGATCATTGCCTGAATCTCTTTATTGACAAGTACTTTATCAAGCCTTGCCTTCTCAACATTTAAGATTTTACCACGAAGAGGCAGGATTGCCTGAGTTGCACGGGAACGAGCTGTCTTTGCAGAACCGCCCGCAGAATCTCCCTCGACGATATAGATCTCACAGTTTTCCGGATTCTTATCTGAACAATCGGCAAGTTTTCCAGGAAGACTCATACCATCAAGTGCTGTCTTTCTTCTTGTAAGATCTCGTGCTTTTCTCGCAGCATCTCTTGCTCTCTGTGCAAGTACAGCCTTCTCACAGATTATCTTCGCGACCTGAGGATTTTGTTCTAAGAAATATTTCAACTGCTCAGATAAAATACTGTTAACTGCACCCCTCGCTTCACTATTTCCTAATTTCTGTTTTGTCTGACCTTCAAACTGAGGTTCCCCGATCTTAATACTGATAACAGAAGTCAATCCTTCACGAATATCTTCACCACTTAAGTTATCTTCTTTTTCTTTCAGAAGGTTATTCTTTCTCGCATAATCATTAAACGTTGATGTCAATGCCATCTTAAATCCAGATAAATGTGTACCACCTTCCGGCGTAATGATATTATTTACAAAACTTAAGGATGTCTCATTGTAAGAATCATTATGCTGGAATGCAACTTCAACATACACACCATCTTTTTCACCCTCACAATAGATCACATCTGGATAAAGTGCTTCTTTCCCCTTGTTCAGGTAAGTCACAAATTCTTTAATACCACCTTCATAGTGGAACGTTTCAGAAATCTGTTCTTCCCCACGATCATCTGTTAAGACGATTTTTAAATTCTTTGTTAGGAAAGCTGTCTCCCTTAATCTTCTCTTCAGCGTATTATAATCAAAATCAATCGTCTCAAAAATCGTTGCATCTGGATAAAATGTAACCGTTGTTCCAGTTTTATCTGTATCTCCAAGAACTTTCAGCGGATAACATACTTTCCCTCTCTCATAACGCTGTTTGTGAATATGTCCTTCCTTGCAGACTGTAACTTCCAACCAGTCAGATAAAGCATTAACCACAGAAGATCCTACACCATGAAGACCTCCGGATACTTTATATCCTCCACCGCCAAATTTACCTCCTGCATGAAGGATCGTAAATACAACTTCAACGCTGGATACACCTTTTTTCTTATTGATCCCAACCGGAATTCCACGCCCATTATCCTCAACCGTTACAGAGCCGTCTTTGTTCAATGTTACGATGATCGTATCACAGAATCCAGCCAGAGATTCATCTACGGCATTATCTACAATTTCGTATACCAGATGATGAAGTCCTTTTTCTGATGTACTACCAATGTACATTCCGGGTCTTTTACGTACAGCTTCCAACCCTTCCAGAATCTGGATCTGATCAGCTCCATATTCTCCATTTTTTTGTGTACCCATAGTTTCCTCCTAATTTTCCTTTACAATTTTTCCTGCTTTTATCTGAAACATCCGTTGGATCGGCAGGTGTTTACTAATAAATTCATCCAGACCTGTACAGGTAATGATCGTCTGCGTATCCTTGATACTCTCTAGTAAATACGTCTTACGATTACTGTCAAGTTCAGATAAAACATCATCAAGCAGCAGGATCGGTGACTCTTTCATCACTTCTCTCATCAACTGGATCTGTGCCAGCTTCAAAGAGAGCGCTGCTGTCCGCTGCTGCCCTTGGGAACCATATTTGCGGATATCAATCCCATTCACAATAAAACTGATATCATCCCTGTGCGGTCCCACTGTCGTTGTAGAGTATTTTAAATCTTTTTGTCTCTTCTTTGCAAGTTCCGTTAAATAACTATCATACCCTACATCGCGGTCATATTCCAGTAAAATTTTTTCTTTCCCGCCAGTTAATTTATTGTGAATCTTTTGACAAACTTCACCCAAATGTTTGATAAATTTTTCACGATATTTAATAACCTCTGAGCCATATTTTACGAGCTGAATATCCCATGCTTCTAATGTTTCTATCAGATTATTCTGAAAACGTATCTGTTTTAACAGATTATTTCTCTGAACTAGTATTTTATTATAATTTGTTAATTGATACAGATATAATCTTTCCATTTGGGATAATTCAATATCGAGAAATTTTCTTCTTTCACTTGGACCACTCTTTACAATCTTTAAATCTTCGGGCGAAAATAAAATTACCGGAATCTGTCCCAACAGATCACTGGATCTTCGAATCGGAATTCTGTCAATTGCCACACCTTTTGCTTTATTTTTTTTAAGATGCATATCTAACTGATGATCAATTCCCTGTTTTTCGAAATGAATTCTTATGTGAGCTTCATTCTCTTCAAACTTTATCAACTCCCGGTCCTTATTTCCACGGTGTGATTTTGTTGTCGCACTTAAATAAATTGATTCCAGAATATTGGTCTTTCCCTGGGCATTATCTCCATACAATAAATTCGTTCCACTCGCAAAATTCATGGAAAGTTCGTCATAATTTCGATAATTTTTTAATTCCAAAGATTTAATAATCATACTACTCCAAACTATTTGACGATATGAATCTCCTGACCATCAAAAGATACAACTTCGCCACCATATAATTTTTTTCCTCTTCTTGTTTCAACTTCTCCATTCACAAGAACTTCACCATCCTGAATGACAATTTTTGCCACAACTCCAGAATCTACAAGTCCAGCTGCTTTTAATGCCTGTCCAAGTTTAATAAATTCATCTTTAAGTTTAATTTCCATCTCAAAAGTCCTTTCTTAATGATTAAAATTAACCGGAAGAATCAGATAATTGTATGTTCCTGCATCATCTTTGATATAACAAGGTGCTTTCGGATTTACCAGATAAATATTGATTTCTTCATCATCGATCACTCGAAGAACATCCATCAAAAACTTTGGATTAAAGCCAATTAATAGATCTCTTCCTTCTTTTTGGATCAGAATTTCTTCTTCCATAGATCCAAAGAAAGAATTAATATTTAATTTTAATGAATGGTCAGCAATATCGATAATAATTGGTTTTTTATCAGATTCACGAATCAAAAGACTCGCTCTGTCGATACAATTTAAAAATTCTTTTTTGTTAATTGTAATCTTTGTTTCATAATCACTAGATAACATCTGGCTTATCTTATAATATTCCCCTTCCAGCAATCTTGAAACAACTCTTGTATTATCAAATTCAAATAAAATATGTTTTGAAGTTACATAAATTGAAACATTTTCATCCATTTCTCCAGAAATGATCTTCACAATTTCTTGTAAAGTTTTCCCAGGAACGACAACTTTAAACGGATCATAATGATCTTTTAATTCAATATGTCTGATGGAAATTCGATGTCCATCTAAAGATACAACACTTAATTGGTCATCTTTTACTTCAAATAATTCACCCGTCATTAATTTCGTATTTTCATTATCCGAAATCGAAAAAATTGTTTGACGAATCACTTCTTTTAAAGAAAACTGGGATAAAGTGATACTTTGATTTTTTTCAATCTCTGGTAAAGAAGGAAATTCTTCACCTTCTTGTCCCATAATCTGAAAACATGCTTTTTCACAAGTGATCGTTGCTTTGTACTGATCATCTGTTTCTATTGTTATGTCATTATCCGGTAATTTTCTAACGATTTCAGAAAAAAGTTTTGCTTCAATTGCAATTTTACCAGGCTGATGAATCTGTCCATCAATGGTAGTTTCAATTCCAAGTTCCATATCATTCGCTGTTAATTTAATATTTCCTGTACTAGCTTCAATTAAAATACATTTTAAGATGGGAAGCGTAGTGTTGTTTGATACTGCTTTGGAAACAATAGAAACAGCATGCACTAAATCAGATTTTGTACATATGATTTTCATAAATGTGTATAACTCCTTTCGGTGTCAGATTGTTGTTAAATAAATAAATAAAAGTCGTAGTAATAGTCGTAGTAGCTGTGGATTTGGGGATAACCTTAAAAAACCGCTAAGTATAAAGGGTTATAAGGGTTGATAAAATGTTTAAAACTTGATGAAAATCAGAGGATAATCATAGATTTATCAACATCACCAAAATCAGCAAAAATACTAATACACAGGATATCCACAGGTTATCCACGGAAAATGTGGATAACTATCGAAAAAATGTGGAAAAAATAAAAATTAATCCATTTTTTTGGTAATAACATCAATAACCTTGCTTAATTCAGGGTCTTTGTCTAAGTCTTTTTCAATTTTTTCAATGCCATGAATGACAGTAGAATGATCACGTTTTCCAATGATCTCACCAATCTTAACAAGAGACTGATCCGTCATTTTCTTGCATAAATACATACAAATCTGGCGTGGATAGGCGATATCATGACTTCTTTTTTTGGAAATGATATCACTTGTCTGAATATTAAAATGTTCTGCAACTGTTTGCATGATCAATTCAGGTGTAATAGCTTGTTTTGTCTTGTTGTCGATCAGATCCTGAAGGGCGATTTTTGATAATTCAAGGTCAATCGGTTTCTTATTTAATTTAGAATAAACTTTGATCTTGTTTAAGGCACCTTCCAGATCACGGATATTAGACTTAATATGGGTAGCAATATAGTCAAAAATCTCATCATCAATATAAATATTGTCTAATTCCGCACGTTTTCTAAGGATCGCAACCTTTGTTTCATAGTTTGGAGGCTGAATATCAACTGGTAGTCCCCAGCTGAAACGGCTTCGAAGTCTCTCTTCTAAAACATCCAGTTCTTTTGGAGGTTTATCAGAAGAAAGAATGATCTGTTTTTTAGAGTTATAAAGTGCATTAAAAGTATGGAAAAATTCCTGCTGAGTACTTTCTTTACCAATAACAAACTGAATATCATCGACCAATAAAACATCGATATTGCGGTATTTGCTGCGCAATTCTTCTTGTTTTTTATGTTGAATTGAATTGATGACTTCGTTTGTAAAGTCTTCACTTGTTACATACAAAACATTTAAAGAACTGTTGTGTTCAATAATATAATGTGCAATGGAGTGCATTAAATGAGTTTTTCCAAGACCAGCACCTCCATATAAAAACAGCGGATTATAGGCTTCCGCTGGAGCTTCCGCAACAGCAATACTTGCGGCATGTGCCATGCGGTTATTGTCGCCGATTACGAATGTATCAAAAGTATAGCGGGGATTTAAGTTATTATTATCATGTTCAGGTGCAGCAGCAGGAGTTTCTTGTGGTTTTTCTCCTTCTTTTTCAAGTTCGAACTCGATATCGTATTTCTTTCCTGTCAGATCAGAAATAGCAAGGGAAATATAAAAATCGTACATTTTTTTCTTGATAAACTGAATACCCCGCTCATCGTATTTTGCATCCAGAGACAGAATGATCTTATTTGACTGGACATCTTTGATATGTAATGGCTTAATCCAGGCATTGATCGCAGCACTGGAGACGTCATGCTCTTGCTCAAGCTTGACTAATACATCATCCCAAATTTTTTCAATTTCGTTTTTCATGGATAACATAAATCCCTTTCTAAATCATATTTTTATAAATGTGCATAATACGGCACTATGCATATAGTGTATAACAAAAAATTTCTTTTTTCAATCGAAAAATAAAAGTTGCCCACATATTGTGGATAAGTTGTTCCACATTATACACATGTCAAAAAACGAGAAAAAACAAAGGAATTTGACAAATACTGTGTTTATAATTCACATTTTATCACCAAGTTATACACAAGTTATCTACAAATTGTGGATAACTTGTGCGTAAAACACAATATATATGAAATTCTATAAGAAAGTGAAAAAAGCTTAGAATTTACTTGACTTTTTGGCGTTTCTCTGTCTATAATAGGAGTGATGTTTTTACGAATATATTATTCAGATATATAATCATAAAATTTTGTTAAGGAGGTGTTTTAGCATGAAAATGACATTTCAGCCAAAGAAAAGACAGAGATCTAAGGTTCATGGATTTAGAAAAAGAATGAGCACTGCAAACGGAAGAAAAGTTCTGAAGAGCAGAAGAGCAAAAGGAAGAAATAGATTATCAGCTTAGGTCGCAGAGATGTGACCTTTTCTTTTCTCTATTAATAAGGAAGAGAACCATGAAGAATTATCATTCATTAAGAAATAACAGAGAATTCCAGATGGTATATAATGAAGGAAACTCCAAAGCCAACAGGTACTTGGTCCTTTATTATAGGAAGAATGATCTAGAATATAACCGTCTGGGAATATCAGTAAGTAAAAAAGTAGGAAATAGTGTAGTCAGACACAGAACTACACGCTTAATTCGTGAAAGCTATCGTTTGAATCAGGATAATTTGAAAACAGGATATGATATGGTAGTAATTGCAAGACAAACTGCAAAAGGACAGAATTACCATACAATTGAAAGTGCATTTCTACATTTGATAGATTTGCATCATCTGAAGAAGAGTTGATTACAATTGAAGAAGATTTTAATATCCATTATCAGGTTTTACAGAAAATATTTATCGAGATTAAAGGGAAGAGGAACATGTATATATGTTCCGACTTGTTCGGAATATGCCATAGAAGCATTGGAGAAACACGGGGTTGTCAAAGGAAGTCTTTTGGCAATTTTTAGAATATTAAGATGTAATCCATTTTCAAAAGGCGGATATGACCCTGTTCCGGAAGTAAGGAAAGGAAAAAGGTGCAAAAAATGATGTTATTGGCACAAGCCCAGCAGAGCACGGGTAACGGAGGAATCTTAGCTCCGTTTGTAATTATTTTTGGTTGGATCATTCGAGCAATCTATAATGGATTAGCTGCAATGGGAATCTATAATGTCGGTTTATGTATTATTTTATTTACATTGGTTTCTAAATTGATCTTATTACCTGTTACTATGAAACAGCAGAGATCTATGAAGATCAATCAGCATATGCAGCCAGAGATTAATAAGATTACAAAAAAATATCGTAATAAAAGAGACCAGGCATCTATGATGAAACAGCAGGAAGAGATGCAGAAGGTTTATGCAAAATATGGTTCAAGTCCAACAGGTGGATGTTTACCAACATTAATTCAGTTTCCGATCATCATGGCACTGTATTATGTAATTCGTGGAGTTAATACTTATATTCCTCAGATCGCAAGAGATGCACAATTTAAACCAAACTTATTCTTAGGTATGGATTTAAATTCAGCACCAGGATTCAGATTAACACCATTATTGATCATTCCAGTATTATCTTTTATCTTCCAGTTCTTAAGTGCAAAGACATCTATGTCTACAACACAAATGGATGACAGCACACCAGGAGCAGGAATGACAAAAAGCATGATGTACACAATGCCTTTAATGTCATTTGTAATGTGTATTTCATTACCGATCGGTATCGGTCTTTACTGGTCAGCAAGTGCATTATTCCAGTATATCCAGCAGGTCGCTTTTAATTATCATTATGATCATGCTGATATGGATAAGATTATTGAAAAGAGCCGTGAGAAGGCTGCAAAGAAGAAAAAGAAAAAAGGACCTTCTCTATATGAAAAGATGTTAGGAATGCAAGCAGAACAGCAGGGACAGCAAGGAGCAGATTCTAATATCAAGAAGAGTGCAAACCTGAAATCAACACAGAATATTGAATATTCAGGAAATTCTAAAGGAGGAATTGCTTCAAAAGCAAATGCACTCAATAAAAACAAGGGAGGTAAATAAGGATGTCAGCAAAGAGATTTACTGGTAAAACTGAATCTGATGCAGTTATGAATGCTGCAATGGAGTTAGGAATTCCAAGTACAGACCTCAAGTATACAGTGATCGATTCAGGTAGTAATGGATTTTTAGGGTTATTTAAGAAACCTGTGATCATTGAAATTAAAGAAGAAGAAAAAGAGACAGAAGTTATGAAGTCTCAGACAATAGAAAAGGAACAACCAAAGAAAAAAGCTGAGAAAAAGCCATCAAAGAAGGTCGATGAGAAATCAAATCGTCAGCCTAAGAAGAGTCCAAAGGTGAAAGATGAAGTTCCTGTAAAGGAACCAAGAAAAAATAAGACACCAGAAAACATTGATCAGATCGTCAAAGATACAGAGAAATATTTAGATGAAGTATTAAGAGCAATGGGACTTGATCCAAAGTTGAATCTTTACTACAACCGCAGAGATAACGTATTAAACATCAATGTATCTGGAGAGAAGATGGGTGCATTGATCGGTAAGCATGGACAGACACTGGATGCCCTGCAGTATCTTATAAGTCTTTATGTGAATAAAGAAAGCGATTCTTTTGTAAAGATTAAGCTTGATACAGAAAATTATAGAGAAAGAAGACAGCAGACTTTAGAGAAATTAGCTGGAAGCATTGCTTATAAAGTAAAGAAGAATAAGAAACCTATTTACTTAGAACCAATGAATCCAAATGAGCGTAGAATCATCCATTCTGCATTGCAGAGAGATCCAGAAGTGATCACAAAGAGCGAAGGTAAGGATCCTTATCGTAAAGTTGTTGTTATGCTTAAAAAATAAGATATAGGGCTGCCTTAATTTAGGCAGCCCTTTTTTGAGGTATATTATATGAAATCAAATACGATTGCAGCAATTGCCACTCCAATGACTAACAGTGGGATTGGAATTATCAGGATCAGTGGAGATGAGGCACTTGATATTATTGAAAAAGTATTTAAACCGAAGAAAAAAGATAAGAAGATCAAAGATGTAAAGACATATACGGCACATTATGGACATGTCTATGATGGAAGCACATTGCTAGATGAATGTATTGTATTAGTTATGAAAGGACCTCATTCTTATACAGCAGAAGATGTTGTTGAGATTAACTGCCACGGTGGTGTGGTTGTTATGAAGAAGGTTTTGGAAGCAGTATTTAAGGCAGGAGCAACGCCAGCTGAGCCGGGAGAATTTACAAAGAGAGCATTTTTGAATGGAAGGATCGATCTTTCTGAGGCTGAAGCAGTTATGGATCTAATTCAGTCAAAGAATGAATTTGCAATGAGTACATCTTTAAAGCAGTTAGAGGGTGCGTTAGGAAAGAAGATCACAGAGATTCGAAAACAGATCATTCACAGTGTGGCGTTTATTGAATCTGCATTAGATGATCCGGAACATTACAGTGTGGACGGATTTTCAGATGAATTGAAAGATCAAGTCGAAGTGATCATAAATCAGTTAAATGAGTTTTTGGAGAATGCTGATAATGGAAGAATTCTGAAAGAGGGAATTCAGACAGTTATCGTTGGGAAACCGAATGCTGGAAAATCATCTGTGTTAAATGTATTACTTGGAGAAGAACGAGCAATCGTCACAGATATTGCAGGAACAACAAGAGATACGTTAGAAGAATCTATTCAGATTAAAGGGATTCCGTTGAATATCATTGACACAGCAGGAATCAGAGATACGAATGATCTCATTGAGAAGATCGGTGTGGATAAAGCAAAAGATTTGTTGACAAAAGCGGATCTTGTATTATATGTTGTGGATACTTCAGATCCATTAACAAAAGATGATGAAGAGATTATGGAGCTGATTGAAGATAAGCAGACGATCGTATTATTAAACAAAGCAGATCTTGATCAGGTGGTGAAGGTATCGGATCTCAAAGAAAAAGGATTTGAGCAGATTGTGCAGATTTCAGCCAAAGAGCAGACTGGAATTGAAGAATTGTATCAGCTGATCCAGGATATTTTCTTTGAAGGACATGTATCCTTTAATGATGAGATTTATTTGACGAACATGAGACATAAAACAGAAGTAAGTGAAGCTTTAAAGAGTCTTGCTATGGTGTTGCAGAGTATTGAAGATGGAATGCCGGAAGACTTCTTCTCCATTGATCTTTTGGATGCATATGAGCATTTAGGATTTATCACAGGAGAATCTGTGGGAGAAGATCTGGTAAATGAGATTTTTGCAGAATTTTGTATGGGTAAATAAAGATGAATAATTTAGAAGAAAAATATGATATTATTGTTGTAGGTGCAGGTCATGCCGGATGCGAAGCTGCACTTGCAGCAGCCAGAATGGGATTTGAAACGATTTGTTTTACAGTAAGCATGGATAGTGTTGCATTGATGCCATGTAATCCTAATATTGGAGGAAGTTCCAAAGGACATCTGGTAAAAGAAATTGATGCATTGGGCGGTGAGATGGGTAAAAATATTGATAAGACTTATCTACAGTCTAAGATGTTGAATAAATCGAAAGGGCCGGCAGTGCATTCTTTAAGAGCACAGGCAGATAAGAAGATGTATTCTATTTCCATGACTCAGGTGATGGGAAATACACCAAATCTTACACTTCGTCAGGGTGAAGTTACAGAGATTCTTGTTGAAGATGGGAAGATCAAAGGTGTTAAGACATATTCAGGAGCTGTTTACTATGCAAAAGCTGTTGTCTTAACGACAGGAACATATTTAAAGGCGCGCTGTATTTATGGAGAAGTCAGCAATCATACAGGACCAAATGGACTTCAGGCAGCAAATTACCTGACAGATTCCCTGAAGAGTCATGGAATCTCCATGAGACGATTTAAGACAGGGACACCAGCCAGAATTGATAAGAATACGATTGATTTTTCTAAGATGGCAGAACAGTTTGGAGACGAGAGAATTGTTCCATTCAGTTTTACAAATAAGGAAGAAGATATTAAGAGAGATCAGATTTCCTGTTGGTTAACTTATACGACGGAAGAAACACATGAGATCATTAAAGAAAATATTCACAGATCACCGTTATTTTCTGGTGCAATTGAAGGAACAGGACCTAGATACTGCCCATCGATTGAAGATAAGATCGTGAAATTCCCAGATAAGAATAGACATCAGGTATTTATTGAGCCAGAGGGCGAGTACACGAATGAGATGTATGTTGGTGGTATGTCAAGCTCGTTGCCGGAAGATGTACAGTATAAGATGTATCACAGTGTGCCAGGATTAGAGAATGCTAAGATTGTGAGAAATGCTTATGCAATTGAATATGATTGTATTGATGCGACACAGCTAAAAGCTTCATTGGAATTTAAAGAGATTGACGGGCTATTTTCTGGTGGGCAGTTTAATGGAAGTTCAGGATATGAAGAGGCAGCAGCACAAGGTCTGATGGCAGGTATCAATGCTGCACGCAAACTGCAAGAAAAAGATCCAATTATTTTAGATCGTTCACAGGCTTATATTGGAGTTTTGATCGACGATCTGGTAACAAAAGAAACACAGGAACCATATCGTATGATGACATCAAGAGCAGAATATCGATTGTTGCTTCGTCAGGATAATGCCGATCTTCGTCTGACCAAGATCGGATATGAAGCAGGACTGATCAGTCAGGAAAGATATGATAAATTATTAGTAAAAGAACAGCAGATCGAAGATGAGATGAAACGACTAGAGGATATTAATGTGGGTGCGTCTAAAAATGTGCAGTCATTACTTGAAGAGCTTGGAAGTACAACATTAAAATCATCTGCTAAAATGACAGAACTGATCCGTCGACCGGAGCTTACTTATATGGATTTGGCACCAATCGATCCAGAGAGACCAGAGTATGATCTGGATGTTCAGGAACAGGTAAATATTAATATTAAATATGAAGGATATATCAAACGCCAGCTGTCACAGGTAAAACAGTTTAAGAAGATGGAAAAGAAGAGAATTCCGGAAGATATTGATTACGAAGATGTTGGAAGCTTACGAATTGAAGCGAAACAAAAGTTATCAAAGATCCGCCCATCTTCCATCGGACAGGCATCTAGAATTTCAGGAGTATCACCAGCGGATATTTCTGTATTACTGATTTATCTGGAACAGATGCACCACAGGAGATAATAGATGGAGAGATTAAGAGAAAAAGCAGCTGCATTTGGAATTAAATTGAGCGATCATCAGTTAGAGCAGTTTGAAACATACTATGAGATGCTTGTTGAGAAGAATAAAGTGATGAATTTGACAGCAATCACAGAGAAGAATGAAGTGATCGATAAACACTTTGCTGATAGTCTTGCATTGATCAAGAGTGGAGTTTCTTTAACTGGTCAGAAAATTCTTGATATTGGAACAGGTGCGGGATTTCCAGGAATTCCATTAAAGATCGCATTTCCAGAATTAGAGATCGTGTTACTGGATTCTTTAAATAAGCGTATTAAATTCTTAAATGAAGTGATAGAAGCACTTGGACTTGAAAAGATTACAGCAATTCATGGAAGAGCGGAAGATTTTGCAAAACAAAAGGAATATAGAGAACAATTTGATTATGTTGTTTCAAGGGCTGTTGCCAATCTGACAGTTTTATCAGAATATTGTCTTCCTTATGTAAAAGAGGATGGATATTTTCTGCCATATAAATCAGGAGATATTAAAGAGGAAGCAGCAAATTCAAAGAAAGCAGTGAAAATTTTAGGCGGCAGCATTGAGGATATTATTTCTTTTGAGATTCCGGATACGGATATGGCGAGAACGATCTTAAAGATTCATAAGACAAAAGCAACACCAAAACGTTTTCCGAGAAAAGCAGGATTGCCGACAAAAGAACCGATTTGCTAGAAGTTTATACTTTCATTTCTTTTCCTTATCGTTTATGATAAAAAGAAAGTGGGAAAATTATGGAAAAAAACAAAGATAAAAGTCACCTGATCGATCAGTTATATGACTATTTGGAAGAACAGATTCAGGAATTGAAAACTGATCGAAATCAACTGAATCATAAGATGCAGGATATGATTCAGGAGAAGAATGAAAAAGAAGGTGCGATCAATAATCAGCAGAAGATTTATCAGATCCGAAAGGTATTTTCTCCGCTTCCACTGGAGATTGAGGAGGAGAAGCAGCCTGTTTCTGAGGATATGATTCAGATTGAGAAAGAGATTCATGAATTTCAGATGATCCTGCGTGAAAAAGAAGAAAAGATAACAAAATTACATGATTACCAGAAGGGACTGGAAGAGACTTGCCTTTTTGCAGAAGAATTTGTGGAAAGGGAAGATCAGAAAATATTGTTTGTTCCAGCATTTGAACAGTTGATGGGATATGTTAAGAAACTTTATCCAACACAACGTATCAATTATCAGGATTCATCAGAGAGCTCAAAAGTATGCATGACATTTTCATTTTTAAAAGGTTTTCAGGCAGTGTTGGAGAGTCTTTTAAATGAGATAGGTGTTTTTGTTCTTAATTTTGAAATGAATATTGATGAGTATAAAATATTAATTAATATTGAAGCGAAACCAAAAGTTATAAAAAATGCAAAAGATTTCTATGAGAAGCGTTCTGTTTTAGAAAATAAACTAACAAAAGAATTTTCTATTGAACGATGGAAAACAAATGCAGTGGTGATCCAGACTATGATAGAGATGTAGAAAGGGAAGATTATGAGAAATAAAGTTATTGATCTACTAGATCAAACAATTGAAGAATTAGATAAAGAAAAAATTGATGGGATTCTTGAAATACCACCAAAAGATGATATGGGAGATTTTGCATTTCCATGTTTTCAGTTAGCAAAAGTATTTCGTAAAGCTCCGAATATGATCGCAACAGAGATTGCAGAAAAGATTCCTGCAAGTGAAGATGTATCAAAAGTAGAAGCAATGGGACCATATGTAAACTTCTTCTTGAATAAAGAGAATTATGTAAAAGAAGTACTGGCAAAGGTAAACGGTACTTATGGTGCACAGGAAATTGGAAAAGGAAAAACAGTATGTATCGATTATTCTTCTCCAAACATTGCAAAAAACTTCCACGTTGGACATTTAAGAACAACGATTATTGGAAACTCTTTATATCATATTTTTGATAAGCTTGGATATAAGGTAGAAAGAATTAATCACTTAGGTGATTGGGGAACACAGTTTGGTAAACTGATCGTTGCATATAAAAAATGGGGCAGTAAAGAAGCTGTAGAAGAAAAAGGTATTCCAGAGTTATTAAGAATCTACGTAAAATTCCATGAGGAAGCAGAGAAAGATGATACATTAAATGATCAGGCACGTGAATGGTTTGCGAAGATGGAACAAGGAGATGAAGAAGCTTTATCTATCTGGGAATGGTTCAAAGATATCAGTATGGTAGAATATAAGAGAATTTATAAGATGCTGAATATGGATTTTGATCATTATACAGGAGAAAGTTTCTATCGTGATAAGACAGCAGCAGTTGTAGAAGAATTAAAAGAAAAGAATCTGCTAAAAGAAAGTGAAGGAGCAATGATCGTTGATCTTGATGAATATGATATGGCTCCTTGTCTGGTTATGAAGAAAGACGGAAGCAGTATTTATGCAACTCGTGATCTTGCTGCTATTTTCTATCGTAAGAAAGAATATAACTTTGATAAATGTATTTATGTTACAGGATTAGAGCAGAAATTACATTTTGCTCAAGTATTTAAAGTTGTTGAGTTAATGGGATATGAATGGGCTAAAGAAAACTTAATTCATGTACCTTATGGATTAGTAAGTTTAGAAGGTGGAAAACTTTCTACAAGAAGTGGTAACATCGTATATGCAGAAGATATCTTAAAAGAATCAGTATCTAAGATCAGAGAAATTATTGCAGAGAAGAATCCAGATCTGAAGGATAAAGAGGATGTTGCACAGAAAGTTGGAATCGGAGCAATTATCTTTAATGACCTATATAATCAGAGAATTAAAGATGTAACATTTACATGGGAGAAGATACACAGCTTTGATGGGGAAACAGGTCCTTATGTTCAGTACACATATGCACGTGCGGCAAGTGTATTAAGAAAAACAGGAATCACAGAAGTTGGAGAGATCGATCCATCTTTAGTAACAGATGAAACATCTGTTGCATTATTAAAAGAGATTGAAAGATTCCCTGAAGTGATCAAGGTGGCAGCAGATAGATTAGAACCATCTGTGATTTCAAGATATGTAATGGGAGTAGCTCAAAGTTTTAACCGTTTCTATCATGAAAACCAGTGTAATGTGGAAGATCAGAAGTTAAAAGAAGCGAGAGTTAAGATTGTGATCTTAGCAAAACAAGTAATTAAAGATGGTTTGGATCTGTTAGGAATTCAATGTCCTGAACAAATGTAATAAAATCAAATTTGAGTAAATAAATAGCAGATGATAAGATTTTAAAAAATATGTGGAATTATGGAGTGTTCTTATTTGTGAAGACACTCCATTTTTCTTCTTGAAAAATAGTAGTATGCATTGATTATTTAATAAATGTTTCACGTGAAACATTTAATATAAAAACGAAAAGAATCGTAATAGTTATAAAAGCGAAATTGCACAAAAATTAATAAATGTTTCACGTGAAACATGTAGCAATGAAAAATAATTAGTGTTATAATATTGTTCAAAAGGAGAAAAAAATGGGAAGAATTATTGCAATTGCCAACCAGAAAGGTGGAGTTGGAAAGACAACGACAGCGGTAAATCTTTCGGCAGCATTAGCTGCAAGAGGAAAAAAGACTTTACTCGTTGATATGGACCCACAGGGGAATACCACCAGTGGCTTGGGATTAGAAAAAAACGAGCTGGATAAGACAACTTATGAGGTGATTACAGGAGAAGAGAAGATACAGAATTGTATCGTTAAAGACTTGTTTGATAATTTATCCTTACTTCCAGCAAATCGAAATCTGGCCGGAGCCGAGATCGAATTGATGACCGTTGATAAGATGCAGTTCATCATGAAACATAATCTTGAGAAAGTAAAGAAACAATATGATTTCATAATTATTGACTGTCCGCCAGCATTGGGAATGCTAACGGTTAATGCGATGACAGCAGCGAATACAGTGATCGTTCCAATTCAATGTGAATTTTATGCATTAGATGGATTAACTCAGTTGATCTATACGATTGAATTGATTCAGAAGAGTTTGAATCCAGATCTTACAATAGAGGGTGTTGTATTTACAATGTATGATGCCAGAACAAATCTGTCATTGCAGGTTGTTGAGAATGTAAAATCATATTTGAATCAGAATATTTACAAAACGATCATCCCAAGAAATGTACGTCTGGCAGAAGCACCAAGTCATGGACTTCCAATCAATTTGTATGACCCTCGTTCTTCAGGAGCAGAAAGTTACGACCTTCTGGCAGAAGAAGTTATTGAAAATGGAGGTGAAAATTAATGTCAGCAAAAAAAATGGGACTTGGAAGAGGTTTAAATACGCTGATTCCAAAAGCACCAATCGTTGACGAAGAAGACGTTGAGCAGGTAAAGAAAAAAGTTTCGAGATCGTCGAAAACAAAGAAAAAAGAAGAAACGAAAAAGGAACTTACTTTGCCAATCGATAAGATTGAGCCGAATCCAGATCAACCAAGAAATCAGTTTGATGAGGATACGTTGCAGGAACTTGCAGATTCTATTAAACAGTATGGAATGTTACAGCCAATCCTCGTTACTCCAAAGGATGATTTCTATGAGATCATTGCAGGGGAGAGAAGATGGAGAGCTGCAAAACAGGCAGGATTGAATGAAGTTCCAGTTATGATCAGAAAATACAATGAAAATGAAATTGTAGAAATTGCACTGATTGAAAACATTCAAAGAGATAACTTAAATCCAATCGAAGAAGCAATAGCTTATAAGCGATTGATGGAAGAGTTTGAATTAAAACAGGATGAAGTTGCGACGAAAGTAAGTAAGAGTCGTGCATCAATTACCAACTCATTAAGACTTTTAAAACTAGATCCAAGAGTACAGAAGATGCTAGAGGAAGAGATGATCAGCACAGGACATGCAAGAGCTTTATTAGCAATCTCAAATAAGGATAAACAATATGAAATTGCTCAGAAAGTTTTTGATGAAAAATTAAGTGTTAGAGACATTGAAAAGCTGGTAAAAGATCTGAAGAAAATCAAAAAAAATAAAAAAGAAGAAAAAGATGTTCATGATTTCCTTTACACTGAATTAGAAGAATCTATGAAACAGATTCTAGGAAGTAAAGTCAGTATCAAAAATAAAAAGAATAATAAAGGAAAAATAGAAATTGAGTATTATTCACGCGATGAGTTAGAACGTATCGTGGATATGATCAGATCAATTTAGGAGGAACATAAGATGACAGATTTTTTTAACAGCGTAGGCATGGAATATGTAGTGATTGGTCTTGCAGCAGCATTACTTTTAGCACTGATTCTTGTGATCGTTGCTTTAGTAAAAGTTGGGAAATTAAGAAAACGATACGAAAAGTTTTTATCTGGGAAAGATGGAAAATCGTTAGAGGAAAGTATCGTTAAAAGATTTGATAAATTAAATGAGATCATTGTGGAACAAGACTTTCTTGAACAGGAAATACAGAGAATTGACGAAGAGCATAAGAGTAGTTTTTCTAAGATGGAAGTCTATAAATATAATGCATTTTCTGATATGGGTGGAGAAACAAGCTTTGTAATCGCATTACTTGACCATAATAATAATGGAACACTTTTAAATGGAATGAGCAGTCAGAATGCAACTTATGTCTATGCAAAAGAAATTAGAAATGGTGCTTCAAAAGTAGCATTATCAAATGAGGAAAAATTGACATTAGAAAAATGTATCAATAAATAATTGGAGGAAAAAATGTTAGATATTAAATTTTTAAGAGAAAATCCAGATGTAGTAAAACAGAACATCAAAAACAAATTCCAGGATCGTAAATTACCGTTAGTTGATGAGGTCATTGAACTGGATAAAGAAAACCGTGAGATCAAACAGGAAGTTCAGGCACTTCGTGCGGATCGTAATAAATTATCCAAACAGATCGGTGCACTGATGGGACAGGGTAAAAAAGAAGAAGCAGAAGAAGTAAAAAAACAGGTTACAGCATCTGCTGATCGTATTGAAGAATTAAGTGAAAGAGAAAAAGTTGTTGAAGAAAAGATCAAAGAGATCATGATGACAATTCCAAATATCATTGATCCATCTGTACCAATCGGAAAAGATGACAGTGAAAACGTAGAACTTGAAAGATTTGGTGAGCCAGTTGTTCCTGATTTTGAAGTTCCATATCATACAGAAATCATGGAAAGTTTTGATGGAATCGATCTTGACAGTGCAAGAAAAGTTGCAGGTAATGGATTCTATTATCTGATGGGAGATATCGCAAGATTACATTCTGCAGTCATTGCTTATGCAAGAGACTTCATGATCGATCGAGGATTTACTTATTGTGTACCACCTTTCATGATCAGAAGCAATGTTGTAACAGGTGTTATGAGTTTCGATGAAATGGATGCGATGATGTATAAGATCGAAGGCGAAGACTTATATCTGATCGGTACAAGTGAACATTCTATGATCGGTAAATTTATTGATACAACAACAGAAGAAGCAGAATTACCAAAAACACTAACAAGCTATTCTCCATGTTTCAGAAAAGAAAAAGGAGCACATGGTATTGAAGAACGTGGTGTTTACAGAATTCATCAGTTTGAGAAACAGGAAATGATCGTTGTATGTAAACCAGAAGAAAGCAAGGATTGGTATGAAAAATTATGGAAGAACACAGTTGATTTATTCCGTTCTATGGATATCCCAGTTCGTACATTAGAGTGCTGCTCTGGTGATTTAGCAGATCTGAAAGTAAAATCTGTTGACGTAGAAGCTTGGTCTCCAAGACAGAAGAAATACTTTGAAGTAGGAAGCTGTTCTAACCTTGGTGATGCACAGGCAAGAAGACTGCGCATCCGTGTCAAAGGTGAAAATGGAAATTACTTTGCGCATACATTAAATAATACAGTAGTAGCACCACCTAGAATGCTGATCGCATTCTTAGAGAACAACTTAAGAGAAGATGGAAGCGTTGCAATTCCAGAAGTTTTAAGACCATATATGGGTGGAAAAGAATCTCTGCAGCCTAAAAAATAAGAAATAGAAATTCAAAAAGAGCGTCTCAAAATGTGAGGCGCTTTTTCTTTTATAAGGGTTTATGATATTATATACGATAAGGAAAGGTTTAAGGAAAGGTGATAAGGAAGCAAATGAAAGCAAAGATCATTATCGTGGAAGATCATGAATCAATTCGTAATGAATTAAAGATTTTGTTAAGTAAATATGGATATGAGATCATAGTGTTAGATCGTTTTGATACAGTTGTTGAGGATTGCTTGAGAGAAGATGTAGATCTGATTTTATTAGATATTAATCTTCCGTTTTATGATGGTTATTATGTGTGCAGAGCAATCAGAGAAAAATCAGAAGTACCGATCATTGTTGTTACAAGTAGGGATAGCGAGATGGATGAGCTAATGAGTATAAATCTTGGAGCGGATGATTTTATCACGAAACCATACAATACACAGATTTTGTTGGCAAGAATTTCTGCAATGTTAAAACGAACACACAAAGAAAAAGTAAATGATTTTTTACAATATCAAGGCTTGAAACTACAACTCAATAGCAGTACTGTTATTTATAAAGATCAGATAATCGAACTTAGTAAAAATGAGATGAGAATATTGTATACATTACTGCAACATAAAGAGAGTATTGTAAGCAGGGATCAATTAATGGAATCCTTATGGCAGTCAAATGAATTTATTGATGATAATACATTAACGGTGAATGTCAATCGTGTAAGGAAAAAATTAGAAGCAGCAGGACTGAAAGATTTTATAAAAACAAAAAGAGGGCAGGGTTATATGATATGAAAACCAAAGATTTTTTTAGAATGGAGTATGCCCAGATTCTGATATATATTGTATTTTTGGGATTATTGGAAGTGTTGCTTTTTATTTTTGAAGTGAATTATTTTCTTATGATATATTTGCTGCTGATCGGATTGATTCTGGAAGGAGTTTATTTATGCCAGCGGTATATGAAAAAATATCGGTATTATAAAAAAGTGAAAGCAAAACTGGATATACTGGAACAAAAATGCATGATAACAGAAATGTTAGAATTGCCGGATTTTGCAGAAGGAGAGTTTCTATATGAAATATTGCAGACGTGCAACAAGTCCATGAATGATGAGATTTTGAAATATAAGATAGAGGCAGCAGGATACCGAGAATATATTGAGATGTGGATTCATGAAGTAAAAACACCATTGGCAGCAACAAGACTGATCCTTGAAAATCATCCAAGTGAGATCACACGGGCAATGGATGAAGAAATGCAGCAGATCAATTATTATTTGGAGCAGGCATTGTATTATGCGAGGAGTAATAGTGTAGAGAAAGACTATCTAGTGAAAGAGTTAAGTTTAAAAGAAGTGGTAGAAAATGCGGTAAAAGCAAATGCAAAAAGTCTGATCGGAAATAAGATAAAAATTAAAATAGAGAATCTGGATCAGAAGATCTTCAGCGATGAAAAATGGGTTTTATTTATATTAAATCAAGTTATCAGCAATGCAATAAAATATAAAAAAGAAGAAGCAGAAATATCATTTTGTGCAAGATGTGAAAAGAATGAAATACTTCTGGAAATCAGAGACAATGGAATTGGAATCTCACCAAAAGATTTGCCAAGGATCACGGACAAAGGGTATACTGGAACTACAGGAAGAAACTATCAAAAATCAACAGGGATGGGGTTATATTTGTGTAAGAAACTTTGCAGCAAATTACAACTAAGTTTTTACATCGAATCTAAAGAAGAAGAATACACGAAAGTAACAATCGGCTTCCCAAGAAATTCTATGATTTTTTTAAATGAAGAATGATCAGACAGGAGGTTTACAATGTTTGCAGATTATCATGTACATTCACATTTTAGTGAAGACACAGATTTCCCAATGGAACTTGAAATTCAGAAAGCGATCAAATTAGGGATGGATGAATTATGTTTTACAGAACATTCAGATTATGATGTGCCAACTGTCGTTAATTGTGATTATGATGCTTATTTTGAAGAAATGGAAAAAATGAAAGATAAGTATAAAGGGCAGATCACATTAAAGACAGGAATTGAATTTGGAATTCAGACGCATACGACGAAAGCGTATGAAGAAACATTCAGACAGTATCCGTTTGATTTTGTAATCTTTTCTTGTCATCAAGTTGAAAACAAAGAATATTGGAGACAAGAGCCACAGGAAGAAAAGACACAGTTAGAATACAATCGAAGGTATTATCAGGAGATTTTGGATGTTGTTAAAGTATACAAAGATTACAGCATTCTTGGTCATCTTGATGTGATCAAAAGATATGATAAGCAAGGAGAAATCGAATTTGAAAAGATTCAGGATCTGATCGAGCAGATTTTTGAAGTTGTGATCGCAGACGGAAAAGGAATTGAACTTAATACTTCAAGCCGTGCATATAAACTGAAAAGTCTAATGCCATCAAAAGAAATTCTGAAACTGTATCATGATATGGGAGGTAAGATCATTACGATTGGATCAGATGCACATAATGCAGACCGGATCGGTGACTGCGTAATGGAGTCACAGAAGATTTTAAAAGATATTGGTTTTGATGGAATTTATACTTTTGAAAAGATGAAACCAGAATTTCATAGATTTTAAGATAAATTAAAGAGGTGCCTATTGTTTTTAACAAATAGACACCTCTTTACATATTATGCTATATTTAGATTTCAAGATTATTTATCAAGTAAGATTAGTGCCATAAATACAAGATCTTCGTCTCCGATATTCTCAATGGCATGTCCGGCTCCATCACATGTGAATGTAGTATCTCCTGGATGTACTTCATATTTTGTACCATTGTCATTATAAAGTCCTTTTCCCTGAAGGATATGGTAAGCTTCGCCTTCACCTTCATGAGTGTGATATGCAAGAGCAGAACCAGGTGGTACGATGACTTTTCCGAACAGACGACTGCTATCTTTCATTTCTTTTTCTGTTAAGAATTCCATTTTCTTTAATGGGTTATCAGAACCATTTGCATCAGGAATTGTGCCAATTTTTACATCTTCATTTTTTAAAAACATGTTGAGTCCCTCCTTTATATAGTCATGTTAAGTTTAGTATAGTAGCTTTTTGATAAAATAGCAATATGACAAAATTGTAAGTTTTGTGTAAGGAAGTTCGATGGATACGAAGATGATTTACTGGTATATTATAGACAAGACAATAAGAGAAACCAAAAAGATAAGGAGATGGAAAAATGAGTTCTGTATTGAAAGTAGATAATATAGAAAAATATTATGGGAGTAAAGCGAATCTTACAAAAGCGATCGATCGTATCAGTTTTGAAGTGGAAGAGGGGGAGTATATTGGAATTATGGGGGCTTCCGGAAGTGGGAAGACGACATTATTAAATTGTATTTCAACGATCGATCAGGTGACTGCGGGAAATATTATGATCAATGGAATGGATATCACAAAATTGAAAGGAAAACATCTTTCAAGATTCAGACGAGAGGAATTAGGATTTATCTTCCAAGACTTTAATCTGTTAGATACATTGACAGCATTTGAAAACATTGCGTTGGCGCTTACGATCATGAAAATTCCTGCAAGAGAAATTGAAGACAGAGTCAGATCAATCGCAGAAAAGTTGATGATCACAGAAGTATTGAACAAATATTCATATCAAATGTCAGGAGGACAGAAGCAGAGAGTGGCAAGTGCCCGAGCGATGATTACAAATCCATCTCTGATCTTAGCGGATGAGCCAACAGGAGCTTTGGACAGCAAGGCGGCCAGAATGCTGCTTGACAGTATGGAAACGATGAATGTGGAATTAAATGCAACGATTCTGATGGTAACACATGATGCATTTACAGCCAGTTACTGTAAACGTATTTTGTTTATCAAGGATGGAAAGATTTTTAATGAATTGGTTCGAGGAAATGATTCGAGAAAACGATTTTTTGACCGTATCATTGAGGTTGTGACATTGCTTGGAGGTGACAGTACAAATGTATTCTAAGATCGCATTAAGTAATGTCAAAAAGAGTATTCGTGATTATACGATTTATTTTCTGACATTAACATTTGGAATTTGTTTGTTTTATATGTTTAATTCTGTTCAGGCACAACAGGCTGTCTTAAAGCTGAATGCAAGCCAGAAATCAATGATGCATCTAATGTCTGTGATCATTAATGGAATTTCTGTGTTTGTTGCAATTATTCTTGGATTTCTGATTGTTTATGCAAATCAGTTTCTAATGAAGCGGCGGCATAAGGAAATGGGAATCTATCTGTTGTTAGGAATGGAAAAACGACAGGTATCAAAGATTCTTCTGATAGAGACTTTATTGATCGGTGTTTTGGCATTGATTGCAGGATTGGTTTCAGGTGTGTTTTTATCACAAGGACTTGCGATGTTGACAGCAAAGATGTTTGCGGTTCAGATGAAAGAGTTTCGGTTTGTTTTCTCACAAACTGCATTTATTCAGACTATTTTGTATTTTGCAATTATTTTTATCATTGTGATGATATTTAATGGAATTACGATATCAAAATATAAACTGATCAATCTGTTGAATTCAGCAAAAAAAAATCAGAAAGCAAGATTAAAAAATCCTATATTGTCGGTTATTCTATTTTTGATATCCATTGGAATTCTTGGAGTAGCATATCATTTAATCCAAAAAAACCAGATGCTTGCTGTGGACAATGACTTTAAGATCAGCGTAATTCTTGGAGTAGCAGGAACATTTCTCTTTTTCTTTTCATTATCAGGATTCTTATTAGAACTGGCGAAAAGAAGTAAGAAATTTTATTATAATGGATTAAATATGTTTGTGTTAAGACAGATCAATTCAAAGATCACAACAACCTTTGTTTCTATGTCGATGCTTTGTCTGATGTTGTTTTTAGCAATTAGTGCGTTTGCGACCGGAAGTGGATTGGCGTCTTCAGTGAAAACAGATTTAGAAGATATGACAAAGTTTGATTACACTTTTTATGGAGTATCAGAAAAAGGATATCAGGAAGAACAGCAACAGAAATTTATGAAAAGATTAGATGCGCTTGGATTAACAATAGAAAAAGATGCAAAAGAAATTTTACCGATCACGATATATCAAAATGGTACATTTCGCAAGTGCAGATATAAAATGGAGCCATTATTAAAGGGAAGAGAAAAGTATTCAGATTATACAAAAGATTATGTGAAGAAACTTTATGAGATTCCGCTAACTTTTGCAAAACTATCTGAATATAATAAAATCCGAAAAGCAATCGGAGAAAAAGAATTAACCCTGAAATCAGATGAATATATATTAAATTGTGATTATGGCAATCTGATACCGATAATGGAAAAGGCAGCTAGTGATAAGCAAAAACTTACATTGGATGGAAAAACATATAAAATGAAATATGGATTACAAAAAGATACATATATGGTAACAGCAGCTAAAACAGATATGGGAACAGTCATTTTAAATGATGAAATCATCCAGTCATTAAAGATTGATTATTCTACATTATGTTTAAACATTAATTGGAAAGGAAATGCACAGAAAGCATCAAAACATTATAATGAACATTTAAAGCAGATGATCGCAAATAGTAAGATGAAAAACTCTCCATACTCAGCAACATTTTCAAAGGAAGAAGTATATGAACAAAGTACTGGTTTAAGTACGATCATGACATACATTGCAATATATATTGGTCTTGTATTTTTAATTACATGTGCAGCAGTACTTGCATTACAGCAATTGAGTGAAAATGCAGATAATATTGAAAAATACCAATTATTAAGTAAAATTGGAACTTCGCAAAAAATGATCAATCATGCGATCAAAGCACAGATCATCTTGTATTTTTGTCTGCCTTTAAGTTTGGCGTTGATTCATTCTTATGTAGGAATCAAAACAGCAAAAATCCTGATATCAACGTTAGGACAGATTAATATAACAAAAGCAGCAGCGCAGTCATTGATCATTGTGATTGTTATTTATATTGGATATATGATTGCAACTTATCTAGGAAGCAAGAGTATGCTGAAAGAAAAATAGAGAAAGAAATGACAGAAGATCAAAATCTGTCATTTCTTTTTTTGAGCTATTAATAATGTTACCGGTTAATGTCTGTTTGGAAGCATTTAATTTTACAGTACCTCCTTATGTTCATTAGTATAAAAATCAAATGTGTTCAAATTATTTTGAAAACCTGAACAAACTATGAAGAATATACATGATTGAAAATGAAAGAAAATGATTGACTATGATTGAAATTGTGATATACTTAAATAAAAGCGAAAAGAGGTGATATTGTGTTAGCGCAAGAGCGATTTGAACGCATTTTAGAGATTTTAAGAGAGAAACAGTCAGTCACCGTGGTAGAACTGACAGAAAAACTGAACACCTCAGAGTCCACGATACGAAGGGATTTAACGGAATTAAACCGACAAGGTCTTTTGATCAAGGTTCATGGAGGAGCTACTGCGATCAAATCTGTGTTATCAAGAGAAGAAGAAGTCATAACCAAGTCAAAGAAACACCAGGAAGAGAAGCGAAAGATTGCAAAATATGCAGCATCTTTGATCAATAAAGAAGATATCGTATATCTTGATGCAGGAACAACGACAGAGATGATGTTAGATTATCTCAAAGAATATGACGTTGTTTATGTGACAAATGGGATCACACATGCGAGAAAACTAATGAACGCAGGATTTAAGGTCCATTTGATCGGAGGCGAGATTAAGGCGGTAACAGAAGCATTGGTCGGAGAAGAAGCATTAGAACAGCTTGATAAATATAACTTTACCAAGGGCTTTTTCGGAACAAATGGGATTGATCTGAAGCGGGGATTTACAACGCCAGATCAGAAAGAGGCAGCAGTTAAGAAGAAAGCGATGGAACAGTGTCAGAAAAGATATATTCTTTCGGATGCAAGCAAATTCAATGTGATCTCAACTATTAAATTTGCGGATTTAAAGAAGGCAGAGGTCATTACAGATCATTTAGAAAACAAAGAGTTCAAAAGAATCACAAACATTGAGGAGGTATTTTCATGATTTATACAGTAACATTTAATCCAGCAATTGATTATGTAATTAAAGTAGACAACCTGACATTAGGACAGGTAAACAGGACAACAAGAGAATACATTTTCTGCGGAGGAAAAGGTATTAATGTATCTCATCTACTTGCTAATCTTGGAGTAGATAGTGTAGGACTTGGATTTATAGCTGGATTTACAGGAGATGTTATTGAATCAGGAGCGAAAGAACTTGGATTTAAGCCAGATTTTATCAGAGTACGTGAAGGAATGACACGTATCAATGTTAAGGTAAAATCCAACGAAGAAAGCGAGATCAATGGATTAGGACCAGTTATTCATGATGATGAATTAGAGCAGATGTTTAAGAAATTAGATGAATTAGAAGATGGAGATATTTTAGTTCTTGCAGGAAGTATTCCAGCAACACTTCCATCAGATGTATATGAAAGAATCATGGGACGTCTGCAGGGAAAAGACATCCGAATCGTTGTAGATGCAACAAAAGACTTGTTGTTAAACGTATTAAAATATCATCCATTCCTGATCAAACCAAACAATCATGAATTAGGAGAAATGTTTGATGTTGTGCTAAAGACAAATGATGAGATTGTTGAGTATGCAAAGAAACTTCAGGAAAAAGGCGCAAGAAATGTGTTAGTTTCCATGGCAGGAGATGGAGCAATCCTGATCACAGAAGAAGGAGAAGTTCATGTAACACCTTGTCCAAAAGGAGAAGTTAAGAACTCTGTAGGAGCTGGAGATTCCATGGTAGCAGGATTTATCACAGGATATTTGAGAAGTAATGGAGATTATAATGAAGCACTGAAGATGGGGACAGCAGCAGGAAGTGCGACTGCATTTTCAGAAGATGTTGCAACTGGCGAGAAGATTATGGAATTATATAAAACATTATAATGAAATAGCATACAATGAAAGAAAATTATGATAAAATGAACCTAAGAAATTAGGTTCATTTTTTGTGCGTAATTTTATAAAAACTGGAGGACATCATGACGAAAAAAGAAGCAAGACAACAAGTAAAAGAATGGATGAAAAAATTAGACAAAAATTATATAGAAAAAGCAGATCAATCGATTTTTGAACAGGTAAAAGAGTTAAAAGAATTTCAAGAGGCAAAAACTATTTTTTGTTATGCAAGTATGAAAAATGAAGTTGACACATGGCAGCTGATAGCATTGGCACTGAAACAGGGGAAGAATGTCGGAGTTCCATTGTGTATCGGGAAAGGAATCATGGAAGTGAGACAGATTCATGCTTTAGATGATTTTGAGGAAGGGGCATATGGAATCATGGAACCATCCAGAAGGTGTCCAATCTTATCGAAAGAGAAGATTGATATGGCGGTAATACCTTGTGTAAGTGCAGATAGAGAAGGCCGTAGACTTGGACATGGAGCAGGATTCTATGACCGTTTTTTAGATGGAGTAACATTTCCAAAGATTCTGGTATGTTATAAAGAGTTAATGATGGATCAGGTACCGACAGAAGAGCATGATATTTTGATGGATCAGGTTATTTGTGACGAATAATGAAGTAATAGAATGATCAAGCAGGAGAGATGATAGACATGAGAAAGATTTTAAAGAAAACAGCGACATTAATGATGACAGCAGTGATTGGAGTATCTATGAGTTGTCCCAAGATGATAGTTTATGCGGGACAGAGAATGCAAATGCAAGAGAGATATACGACTCCAAAAGAATGGAATTATACAGAAATCACAGCATATCAGTTTGGATCTACAGATAAATTTGAAGATTATCTTCAGACAGGTGGTACACATCTATACAATGATAAATTTCAGGAAAAGGATCATATGGTCAAAATTACGGTTGCAGATTCAGGGTATTTTACAATTGCAACACAAACAGATGGAAATAGATCGCAGAAGATAAATCTCTATGATTCAACGAAGGAGAAAGTTTTAGCTCAAACGACATCTGATGGAGACCTGGAATATGGAAGGCTTGCAAAAGCAGGTGAGGTCTTCTATCTTCAAATGCCAGAAAAAATCGATAAAATATTTGTGACAACAGGTGTGATCAAAGATGGATTTGGATCTATGAAAGCATCAGATACTTATTATGAATCAGGAACTGGAAGTACCACATATCATCCATTTTCAATTAAGAAGAGATCTGCGGTGGAATTTAACATTTCAGCGATCGATCGAAACAGTGAGATCACTTATGCACACATCGAAAAGAAAGAAAACGGACAATGGAAAAGAATCGATGATACGGTAAAGATCAAGCCAGCATCTTATGATGATGATTTTGTTCATGGATTGACTAAAGGTGAATATCGCCTGGCGATCAAAGCACCGACAACACAGTTAAATGCAGTCTCATATACAAGCAGTTCTAAAAGTAAAAAGGTAGCATATAAGAAATCAAAAGCAAAGAAGATCAAACTGGATGGACAAACATCGAATATATATACAACAGGAGAGAAAACTTCAAGATGGTATAAAATAAGTATTACATCTACAAAGAAGAAAAGAATTCTGAATCTTGGAAAGAACACGGTTTCTGGAGGATACAAGTTTACAATTTATAAAAAGGGAAAGAAAAAAGCAATTAAAACAATTAAGGTAACAGGAAATGCAAATGCGAAGACAGCGAAAATGCCAAAGAAAAAAGGAACATATTATATCAGAATCTCAAAGCTTACAAAGAAAACAAATGGAACGTATGAAATAGGGTATTATTAATCCAAATCAAAATATAAGGAGGAATTTCTATGGCAAGAAGGGAAATCAAGAAAATGGGAGCAGTTCTGATAGCAGCAGGTTTAAGCATTGCAATGTGTAGCCCATCAGTATCTGCAAATGTAAGGACAAATATTAATACAGACAAGATAACACAGAAAAAGACAGCCAGATATGTTGAACCAGAAGAATGGAACAAAGAGGAATTGACTGCATATCAGTTTGATTCAGAAGTAGATATGATGAAATATCTGGTGAGCGGTGGAATGCATTTATATAATAAGAATTATAAAGGCAGTGACCGCTGGGTAAAGATCAAAGTTGCAGATCCAGGGCTGTTTATGGTTGGTGTCGTAAGTAACGATGAGACAAAAATACCAGTATATGATGCGGCAAAGAAAAGAATTATAGTAAATAATTTAAATGATGGCGGGGACAAAGAATATGTAGGTATCGTGAAAACAGGAGATGAATTTTATGTAAAACTGCCAGAGAAGATAGACAAAGTGATCATTTTAACTGGTGTGATCAAAACCGAATTTACTTCCATGGCGAATCAGAAAAGTTATTATGAACTTGGAAAAGGGACAATAACCTATCATCCATTTTCCGTAGCGAAACGCTCAAAAGTACAATTTGATATTACATCCATCGGAAAGAAACATGAAAAAGTTGGAGTATACATTGAGAAAAATGTAAATGGGACATGGAAAAAAGTCGGATACAGCACAACGGTAAAACCAGATAAATATGACAGTACAGTGCTCTATGGATTAGAGGCAGGAAAATATCGTCTGGCGTTAAAAACACCGAAAGATCAGATCATTAATGTAGAATATACAAGGGATAAATCAAAGAAAAAGGCAGCTTATAAGAAATCTAAAGCGATCCATCTAAAATCAGATATTGACAGTATATATACTTCCACAGAAAAAGCAGCCCGTTGGTATAAGGTTTCTGTTTCATCTACCAAAAAAAGAAAAGCAGTTACGTTGTCCAAAGATTCTGTAGGCGGAGGTTTTAAATTCTGTGTTTATCAAAAGGGAAAACGATTAAAAACAGTAAAAGTCACAAAGAATGATAAAGTTAAGACAGTAAAACTTCCAAAGAAAAAAGGAGCATATTATGTGAAAGTTACGAAACTTACAAGCAAAACAACAGGGGCATATTATTTGGGAACATATACATATTAAGAATCACAAGGAGGGAAACAGGATGAAAAAAATGAAAAGTAGGTCATTTCGTATTCTTATGGCAGCAGTCATATCAGCAGCGATGCTGTGTCCGCAGGTTAAAATATCAGCAGCGGATGGCTTAGTATCAAAAGCAGTTACATCATATTTTCCGAGTAAAACAGTAATGAAGAAAACAGCAAGAAAAACAGAGCCGGAAGAATGGAATCAAAAAGAAATTAAAGCATACAAATTTGGAACTCTTGAAGATGCCTTATATTATGCGCTAACTGGCGGGATCAAATATTATGATCAGAATTATTTTAAAAATCCAGATCTGATCAAGCTCACTCCAGTAGAATCAGGAGCTTTAGGACTGGCAGTTGTTGGGGATAATAAACAGGAAGCAATTTTATATGATTCCAATAAAAAAATGATCAAGAAATTGCCACTGTCCTATGTAAAGGCGCAGGTAAATGCAGGAGAAACTTATTATATAGAGTTTCCAAAGAACTGTAAAGAAGGATTGATCACAGCTTACGTATTACAAAATGAATGTGGTGGGTTAGCAAAAAACGACCTCAATATGCAAAAAGGTGAAGAAAAAGAAACTTATCACACATTTAAAATGACAAAAAGAGGATTTGCAGGTTTTGTTGTTGCATCCATGGTAGAAGATGGTGGAAATACAAGCTATAAAGTTCAGAAAAATGAAAAAGGAAAATGGATCACAATCGGAAGAACAAAGTCATTTAAACCAACAAACGAAGACGAAACACAGATTGCAGTAGGTTATGGACTTAGTAAAGGAAACTACCGTCTAGTATTGAAGGCTCCAAAAGAGCAGCTCAATACAATGTTGTATACGACAAAAAATTATGCCAAAAAGAAAGTTGCCTATAAGAAATCCAAAGCAAAGAATCTAAATGCAACAGAGATGTATACAATGAATGAAAAAGCAGCCCGTTGGTATAAAGTATCTGTAAAATCTAGCAAAAAGCAAAGTAAATTGAAAATTTTAACAGTTGCAGATCAAGGTGGATTTAAGTTTACGATCTATGAGAGAGGTAAGAAAAAACCAGTTAAGACAGTAAAAACATCTGCAAAACACTTAGAAAAGACAGTAAAACTTCCAAAGAAAAAAGGGATGTATTATGTCAAAGTAAGCAAGCGTACTAAGAAGACAAATGGATACTATGAGATTAAGAAATAACGGTTAGAATAGAACGTCAAAAAAGGAATTGTCAGAAAAGACAGTTCCTTTTTTTTAATGAAAAAAAAACTCACTTACTATTCTTGAAACAAAATTAAAAAAATTATAAACTATAAGTTAGGAAATACTAACCTAGAAGGATGAAATAAATGAAACTAAAAAAGTTAATATGCATAGTGATGATCAGTGTTTTAGGGGTACTATCATTCGCCGGATGTGCCAAGAAACAGGACGAAAAGAAGACAGAAACAAGTAGTGAAGCAAGTACACAGGAAGCAAGTGCGCAAGTTTTTGCCATGGATACCTATATGAATCTGAAAGCATATGGAAAGAATGCGCAAAAAGCAGTGGATGATGCTAAGAGTGAGATTGAGCGATTAGATCAGCTATGGTCAGCGGTAGATAAAAACAGTGAGATCTATCAGCTGAATCAGAAGAAAAAAATGAAAATATCTGATGAGACATTAGAATTGATCGAATTTGCAAAGAAAAAATCAAAAGAATCAAACGATGCTTTTGATATTTCTATCTATCCGATCGTGGAATTATGGGGATTCCCGACACAGAAATATCGTGTGCCATCGGACAGAGAAATTCAGAAACTTCTGAAAAACGTAAATAGTCAGAAAATCAAAATTAATAAGAAAACAAATGTTGTGACATTAGAGAAGAATATGAAGATTGATCTTGGAGGAATTGCTAAAGGATACACATCACAAAGAATTGCAAAAATCTATAAAAAGGATGGTGTGAAAAGCGGTGTGATCAGTCTTGGTGGTAACGTACAGGCAATCGGAACAAAAACAGATGGAAGCCGATGGAAAGTCGGAGTGCAGTCACCAGATGATACAGAAAGTATGATCGGTGCATATGAAGCTGCTGATGAAGCAGTCATTACATCTGGAGCATATGAAAGATACTTTGAGAAAGATGGGAAAACATATCATCATATCATTGATCCAGCAACTGGAAAACCATCCGAAAAAGATCTGAAATCAGTAACGATCATCAGCAAAAATGGTACATTATCTGATACATTGTCAACAACATTGTTTGTTATGGGGAAGGATAAAGCTATTTCTTACTGGAAGGAACACAGCAAAGAATTCAATATGATCCTTGTTGATGAAAATAATAAGGTATATATTTCACAGGGAATCAAAGATCATTTTAGTTCAGATAGTGATTTTACAGTAATAAAAAAATAAAACGTTAACAGATAGAAAGAGAGAAGGAAAAATAAAAATGAAGATCATTGATCAGTTAAAGAAAGTCAATCTGATTCAGTTTGTGCCTGCGATTTTTGTGATCAGTCTGGTTGGAAACAGTGTTTTTGGATATACGGCACCAAAGTCAGAAAAATCAAAAAATAATTCTGAAAATCAGGTAGAAGCTGCAACGACACAAGCGAAAAAGAAAACAAAGAAAGCAAATGCTGGGGATATTGATCTAAGCAAGATCAAGGATGGAACTTATGAAGGACAGGCAAACGGATATCGTGGTTTGGTAAAGGTTTCAGTTACTGTAAAAGATCATAAGATCACAGCGATCAAAGTATTAAGTAATTCCGATGATGCCGCATTTTTCAATCGTGCATCAGCAGGTGTGATCAAAAATATTCTGGCAAAGCAGTCATTAAAAGTTGATGTTGTCAGTGGAGCAACTTACAGTTCAAATGGAATCATTAAGGCAGTAAAAAATGCGTTAACAGGGGAAGAAGATAAATCATCTGCAAAAGCGGGCGGATCTTCTGCAAAATCTGCAGGAAGTGTTGGTACAGCGGATGAATCAGGAACATACAAAGATGGTACATTTGTTGGTACGGCCGCTGGATATCATGGTACTGTAAAAGTTTCTGTGACGATCAAAAAGAATAAGATCAAATCAATTAAAATTTTGGAAAATCATGATGATGCAGCGTATTTTAACCGTGCAAAAGGTATTTTACTTCCATTGATGGTTAAGAAGCAGAGCACAAATGTAGATGCTGTCAGTGGGGCTACATTTAGTTCCAATGGTATTATCAAAGCCGTGCGTAATGCGTTAAGCAAAGCGGTCGTTAATAAATCATCTAGTGACAGTAGTTCTACATCTACAACAAAGGACACAACGAAGAAAGATACAATAGAGAAAGTATCAGGAACATACAAAGATGGTGTTTACGAAGGAACTGGAACAGGATTCAGAGGAAAGATCACTGTCAGTGTTCGTATCAAGAAGAGCAAGATCGTAGAGATCAAACTTGTGAAAAATGAGAAAGATGATGCAGCATATTTTGAACGTGCATGGTCTGAAGTGCCATTTAGTATTATCGCGGTACAATCAGCTAATACAGATAAAGTTGATGTAGTTAGTGGTGCTACATATAGTTCAAAAGGTATCATGGAAGCAGTCAGAGATGCATTAAAGAAAGCATTGGCGAAAAAAGATACGGGAACTACAGTAGAAACAAATAATACGAACAACAGTACAAATGATAATAATACGAATAACGATAATTCATCTGATACTAATACAACAGTGGTGCCAACAACACCAACGGATCAAACATACATAGGAAGTGCTGTATGTGAGCCAGATGAAGATGGAGATTTTGACGCATATGATCTTACTATAGAAGTTGTAGTTTCATCTGATGGAAAAGTAAAAGGAATCCAGAATATAAAATGGTCAGATAAAAGCATGCAATCATGGTATAAGGATGCGGAAAAAAAGATAGTTCCTCAATTGATCGCAAATGGTTTGGATACATCAAAAAATTATGACGTGGTAACAGGAGCAACATGTTCAAGCAATGCATTGATCAATGCATACAAGAACGCAATTTCAAAGATAAACCAATAGGTAGAGGAACAAAAAAGAGATATGAAACAATTAAAAAAATACAAGCATTTCTTAATGAGACTTCTAAACCTTGTGCTGATCGTTGGAGTATGTTTTGCATATCATAATATTGCAACGATCCGGGCAGAAAAAGAAGCGAAGATCGCAGCTGAGAACAGTGGTTTGGGTTCATGGAAAGACGGAACCTATGAAGGCAGCGGCCAGGGATTCGGTGGTCAGATTGTTGTGAGTGTAACCATAAAAAATGGTTCTATCGATGACATTCAGATTAAAGAAGCGAAAAATGAAGACAGTGCATATTTTAATAATGCAAAAAAAATCATAGATACAATGAAACAAAAGCAGACAGCCGATGTTGATGTAGCAAGTGGAGCGACATACAGTTCAAAAGGTATTATTGCAGCGGTACGAAATGCTTTGAAGGAGGCGTCATAATGAACCTTAGACAAAAGAGAGACTTAAGACGCCTCACTCGGCAGATTATTCAGATTATCTTTTTCCTATGGATGCCGGCATTATACACATCAGCATTTTCTGGTGTGAGGTATGTGATCGAACAGATCAGGGCAGGCAAGCCGATCGAGCAGAATGCATTTCTTGTAATGCTGATCGCATTATGTGGATTTACCATTTTATTTGGCAGATTCTTCTGCGGATATGCCTGTGCATTTGGAACCTTGGGGGATGGAATGTATGCCCTATCCCAATGGGTTCAGAAAAAAGTAAAAAAGAAGCTTCCGTGGGTATCAGAAGAAACAGGACGGAAACTTCAGAAAATGAAATATATAGTGTTATTAGTCTTAATGCTGATTTATGCATTAGGATTTACAAAAAAGTTCCATGGAACCAGTCCTTGGGAAGTATTTTCCATGTTGTACACAGGTAAGATTCCAGACGCCAGTTATTTAGCCGGATGGGTCATCTTTGTACTTATACTGGTAGGTATGTGCCTTAAAGAAAGATTTTTCTGCCAATATCTATGTCCAATGGGAGCTATCTTTGCATGGTTACCGACATTGCCGTTTTCCGTACTCGACAGAGACCGAAGCAACTGCATTCCAAAGTGCCGTGCATGCGAGATCAAGTGCCCTGTAGATCATCAGATCAAAAGGGACCAGAAGAATGGTGGGGAATGTATCCACTGTATGCAATGTGTAGATGTGTGTCCGAAGCAGAACATTCATCTGTGTTCAGGCAAGAAATTAAAAGGAAATGAAATCCTTATTATTCTCCTGAAACTTGTATTGTTTATTGGGGTTTGTATTTTTGCACAAAGTTTGTAAGACAATTGACGAAATAAGAAGGTGTCCAATCCCTTATAAAGGCACCTTTTTTAAAAAACAACAGTTAGTAGAAACTAACTTAATGTGGAAAATTCTCAATTATGGTCAGAACATGCAAAAATCAAGATAAATATACAAAGATATTTCAGTACTTATACCTTTGTATGAAGCTATTAATTTTTATAAATTGAAGGAGGTTCACATGAGAAAAGGAATGTGGAAAAAAGGTTTAACAGTAGCTATGGCTGCTGCAATGTTGGCAGGACCTGTAAGTGTGCCAGCAGTATTTAACAATGGCGTGGCGGTTGTTAAAGCAGATGAAACAAATAAGGGACAAGATGTCTATGTGTTGATGAATATCCCATATGCTGATTTTTATAAGGCAGAATTAAATAATACTGTAAAAGTAGATGCGACAACTTCAGCAACAAAGACAAAAACAAAAAGTACATTAGCCAATGGATCTTATCATGCAGACAATACTGGAGAGCATATTTCAGGAATCACTTATCCTGTAAAGATCAAAGCAGGAACAGATCTATCTAAATTAACAAAAATTACAGACGCTTCTAAAGTTTCAATTACAGTAAATATGAAAGGAAAAGAAACAACAACAGAATATAAAGGCAAAGATGCTTTATTTGAAAGTGCAGATTATTCATATTATGAATTAGGTACAACAGCACCAGCGTACTATAAAGAATTAACTGTAAATGAAAATGGATCTTATTCTTTTGGCAAGACTACAGCAACTGAAAAAACAGTAAAAGGTGCAGCAATTGAGAAGTTTAAGACATCATCTAAGTATGGAGATTATCAATTAAATTTAAACTTTGATAAGGTTGCGGATAGTGATCAGATCAGTGGGAATACGAAAGTTCTTGCAGCAGTGATCACAACAATTGATGGAACACAATATGGATTAAGACATGTAGAAAATATCTGGAAAGGGACAGAATTTGCATGGGGAACAGGATTTACAACACAGTCTCATGGTTGCCCAATTTCTGGAGAACATTATGCATCTATGATGGGAAAAACAATTGATGCAGTAACATATTATACAGAAAATGGTGTAGTGAAATATGATATTGATGATACATATGTACCATATAAGTTTGATACAAGTGCATTTAAAGTTGAAAATGCAGATGTAACTTCCGGAAGTGCAAAAGTAACTGTGCCAACATTACCAGAAGCGTATGATGCAGAATATGCAGTAGAAGGGTTAACAAACGTCAGTGTTGAAAATGGAACATTAAAATATAATGCAACAGGTGTCAAACCAGGACAGTATACATTAAATGTAACAGATAAAAGCTCAAAATATGTACCATTTAGCACAAGTTTTACTTTAACTACAGATAATGTTGTAGCAGCATATAACAATGATGTTAAAGCACCTGCATTAGTGGCAGCAAAAGATGTGCAGGCAGATGATTTTGCAAACTTTGTAAAAAATATTCAGAAAGTTTCTGTGAACGGAAAAGAGTATGCAGCATCAGGAAAAGGAGCTGTAAAATTGATCAATGCAGATGGAACATTGGTGACAACAGCAGATGCATTAAAAGCAGAAGGTACATATAACATTGTTGTAACAGCGACTGGATATAATAAGACATTAGAATTTACATATACAAACAAGTCAGATACAACAGCAACAAAGCCATCAGATGCTACAGCAGCAACAAAGCCAGCTGTAAAACCAGTCAAAAAAGTAACAGTTAAGAAACAGACAGCAAAAGTAAAAGCAGGAAAGAAAAAATTAACAGTTACATGGAAGAAAGACAAAAACGTATCTGGATACCAGATTAAGATCGCAACTAAGAAAAACTTCAAAGGTGCAAAGACATACACAGTAAAATCTTACAAGACATATAAGAAAGTCATCAAGAAGTTAAAAGCAAAGAAAAAATATTTTGTAAAAGTACGTGCATACAAGACAGTAGGAAAATCTAAAGTTTACGGTGCATACAGTGCAGTAAGATCTTGCAAAGTGAAATAATGAAAAAATAAATAGTAGCGTATAGTTTTTCTGAAAAATAAAAACACGAGATTGCCATAGAAGGTAGCAGTCTCGTGTTTTGTTGTTATCTAATCATAAAGTTTTTAAATTATCTAAATCCAAATCATATTTATGAGGTATATCAGATCGTAATAGTGTTTTGATGGAATCTTTCTTCAAACGATTATTAATCGTAACATAAGATTTATCAAGCATTTCAGCCATTTCTCTGGCAGACAATGGTTCCAGACCAAATAAAGAATTCTGTAATAGTAAATGAAGAATTCCATAATCCGTTTTATCTTTAAAATTAGACAATAATATTCGCTCGAAATAATGCAAACGTTCTATTTTGTCTTCCAGAGAATCGATTAATGCTTCAATGGATGCAAGAATAATTTCTAGAAAATTTGTAATAAAACCAGTCAGGTCACCACGATTATCAGTATCATTTGTATAATCAAAACTTTTATAATATTTGGAAATATTTTGTTTTATTGTTTTTGCTAAATGATAGCTGATCAGAGGCTCTAATTCCTTGGATAAAAGATAACTGCTGATAAAACGATTTGTTCTTCCGTTTCCATCATAAAATGGATGGATATATCCAAATAGATAATGAAAGACGGAGATTCGAATCAAAGGAGGAATGGATTTATTATGCAATATAAATAAAGCTTTTTCCATACAGGCAATAATTTCGGTTTCTCCAGATATTCCACGGTGAATTTCTTTCATATGTGAATTGTAAACGGAAACAGATTTTTTTCGAAAAAAAATTCCATCTGGAAGATTCAAAGGATCATTATTTTTAATTTCTTCACTCACTAATTCATTGTAAATATTTCGAATGTCAGAACAATTATGAATTGAAATTTTTTCAGAATTTTTTAGTAAATTATATTTTTGAACTAATCCATAAAGACGCATATTTTTTTGTGTGATCGATTGTGTATTTAATATATCTTGGATCTCACGACGAGTACTATTTACGCCTTCAATTTCATTTGTAAGTTTTACTTCATCTACAAGACAAGTTTGAGTATATTGCTCCAGAGCAATCTGAGGGAGTTTTGATTTTAAATAGATTAAAGTCTGGGTAAGTTTATAGATTCTTGATGTTAAATTTAAAATTTCGGTAGTTGGGAGTGAAAAGCATGGAAAACCATGAATTTCAAAATCATAATGTAATGCCAGTTCATTTTCATATCGGGAAGAATAGATAGATTCAAATTGATTTCGGTTTGTATATCGATATTTTTTTAAAATGTGATAATCCATAGTTGTCCTCCTTAAAAAATATAAAGTGAATTTTAATAATAATAGAAGTATAACATAAAAAAATAAAAAATATGCTAATTTTTTAATTTTTTTGGATATAATACGTGTAAAAATAAAAAACGAGAGAAATTTTTAATTTCTCTCGTTTTTTATGAGCAATTAATAAAATCATCGTTTCTTTTTTCGAGAAGCTAATTGATTTGCCAGATTCACGATCGTCTCAATCGGATTTGCAAGCTTACTATGATTCATAGCTTCAATATATTTATCACGATCTTCATAAACGCTGTTAACAGCATTCAATAAAGTTTCGCTTGTAACATCCTTCTCCTGAAGCACATAGCTGTATCCCTGATTCTCAAAAGATTCAGCATTTAGGATCTGGTCTCCACGGCTGGCTTCTAATCCAAGAGGGATCAGGATATTTGGCTTTCTAAGTGCAAGAAGCTCACAGATCGCATTCGCTCCAGCACGGGACACAACAACATTTGCACATGCAAAATAATGTTTTAACTCATCTTTGACATATTCAAACTGTTTGTAACCTTCTCTGCCCTCAAGGCTTTCATCTAAGTTATTACGTCCACACAGATGAATGATCTGGTATTTTTTAAGTAACGCATCGATGTTACTGCGGATCGCATTGTTGATCGCAACAGATCCAAGACTTCCACCAATAACAAGAAGTACAGGTTTTTCTTCTGTAAATCCACACAGACGAAGTCCTTCTTCACATTTTCCTGTAAATAATTCTTCACGGATCGGAGAACCTGTTAGTACAGCTTTTCCTTCAGGGAGAAGTTTTACTGTTTCAGGGAAGTTGCAGCATACTTTACTTGCACTAGGAATACTTAACTTGTTTGCTAATCCTGGAGTCATATCAGATTCATGAATGATCACGGGAATATGGAGCTGTTTGGCAGCAATCACAACAGGCACAGTGACAAAGCCACCTTTGGAAAATACAACATCTGGACGAAGTTTCTTTAAGATCTTCTTTGCTTCAAAAAATCCTTTGATAACTCTGAATGGATCAGAGAAGTTTTTGATATCAAAATAGCGGCGAAGCTTTCCAGAAGAAATTCCATAGTAAGTAACACCGATATCTTCGATCAGTTTCTTTTCCATACCTTCGTAAGAACCAATATAATAAATATTATATCCTTCATCGATCAGTTTCGGTACAAGTGCCATATTTGGTGTAACATGTCCGGCAGTTCCTCCACCGGTTAATACGATTCGTTTCATGATCTTTTCACCCCGATTAATTATTTTCTTTGTACGCGATCAGTGCTTTAGAAAGCTGGTCTGGACAAGAAGTTCCACGGAAACCACACTGAATTCCAGATAATTTGTCGATAACTTCATCAATAGGCAGTCCCTTTGCTAACGCAGCGACACCAGTTGTATTTCCCTGACATCCACCAACAAAATGGATATCTGTTAAGATTCCGTTTTCTACCTCAAATTCAATTTCACTGGAACAAGTTCCTTTTGTTTTATATACCATAATTCTATTATCCTCCTGTAAATGTATTTCAAAAATTAAGTATCTGGTAAAATGCCTAGATACACAACAAATTATAGTGCAAGAGAGTGTGTATTTCAAGAGATTCTTATTTGACATAAATTACGATTTCTCGTAAACTGAAATCAACATAAAAGAAAAGGAGATAACATATGATTGGTATCATTGGAGCCATGGAAGAAGAAGTCAGTCAGCTGATCGAAGCCATGGAAGAAAAAGAAAAAGTAACCTGTGCAGGTATGGATTTTTATTGTGGAAAGTTAAAAGATAAAGAAGTTGTGATCGTGCAGAGTGGGATTGGTAAGGTAAATATGGCATTATGCACACAAATTCTTGCAGATCGTTTTGATGTAAAAGCTGTGATCAATACAGGTGTTGCAGGTGGACTATATAAAGACATTGAGATCGGGGACATTGTAATCTCCAAAGATGCAGTTCAGCATGATGTAGATGCAACTGTTTTTGGATATAAAGTTGGGGAAATCCCTAGAATGGATACTTCTTATTTTGAGGCAGATAAAGATCTGATCGAACTTGCCAAGAAGACATGTGACGAAGTGAATCCAGATATCCACAGCTATGTTGGAAGAGTAGTCAGTGGGGATCAGTTTATTTCAGATAATGAGAAGAAACATTATCTGATCAATGAATTTGATGGATACTGTGCAGAGATGGAAGGTGCAGCGATGGCACAGGCAGCACATTTAAATCAGATTCCATTTATCATTCTTCGTGCGATCTCTGATAAAGCAGATCAGGAAGCAGCAGGAAGTTACGAAGAATTTGAAAAAGCGGCAATAAAACACATTGTTCGTCTGGTTCTTGGAATATTAGACAGAATGTAGTCTAACTTTGTAGGACGGTTTCTCTTAAGTTTCGATAGATATCCTTTTATAATCATAAGTAACATATATATGATGAAAAGGAGTGGTATCTATGGAAATGTTAAGGGAAACTTTTTTTATGAAAGGATTTATAACAGCAATGGTGATCGCAGTTCTTACTAAGGTCATAGTTTGGGCAAATTATCATAGATTGTTAGTATCTTCAGAAGAAATGGAGAGACCAAAACGGTATTGGATCGGCACATTAAAAAAGAAAATAGAAAACTATTATAACCTGCAAACGAAAGTGAATAATATCAGCTGTATTGTGGATAAATATTTTGAAGCGGACAAGATATTGGGGATAAATTCGTTTTTCCTAGAACAGATTCCAGGGTTTTGTGCAATTATCTGTGTAGGTCTTGGATGCCTGGGCGCTATTCGTGGAATAGCAATGAATGCAGATATTAATTTCTGGGGAAGAAATTTGATCATTGGAGTTGTATGTGGAATTGCCATCTTTATGATGGATTATTTAACAAAAATGGATCAGATGAAGAGGAAAATAAAAATTAATCTGATCAACTATTTGGAAAATATATTACCAAATCGAATGTTGAATTATACAAAAAAACAAAATTATAAAGAAAATTTAGAAAATAAGAAAAAAGAAGAGATAAAAAAAGAAAAGAAACAGGTAGCGAATATCGAAGAGCATTGGGGAGAGATTGCAAGTTCCAGAGAATGTCAGCTGACAGATGAAGATCTGCAGATATTAAAAGATTTTATAAAAGACTTATAAAGTGAGAAATTGGATAATACATATAAGAAAAAGGGGTTGTGTGGGTGCTTTTATGAAATATCGAAGGATTTTTCAGATGATCTTAGTTTGTATAACAGGAATATTACTTAGTGGATGCAGGGGACAAATCGAAGAGCAGAAAAAGAAAAAGCAGGATACGCACCAAGATTCAACAATACAGATATACAAGACGGTGGGAAATGTTTCGCAAGGGATTGAAAGTTGGTGGTTTAAAAGAAATGAAGAACATCAGCAGCCAGAGGTTTCACAGAAAATAGATCTGTCAAAATATGATGCATATTATGTAGATCCAAAATGCACAGAAAAAAAGATTTATCTGACGTTTGATTGCGGATATGAAAATGGATTTACTCCAAAAATTCTGGATGTTTTGAAAAGACAAAAAGTTGTAGCAGCTTTTTTTGTAACAAAACCATTTATCAGAGAGGAAGCAAAGCTCGTAAAGCGTATGAAAAAAGAGGGGCATATCGTAGGAAATCACACGGTACATCATAAGAGTATGCCAACATTGTCAGATCGCGATAATAAACAGGAGATCATAGATTGTGCACAGTATTGTAAAGAAGCAACAGGATATGATATGGATCCTTTTATCCGGCCTCCAATGGGAGAGTATAATGAAAGAACACTAGCATTAACCAAAAAGATGGGATATCGGACAATTTTTTGGAGTATGGCTTACGTGGATTTTAAGGTGGATCAACAGCCTGGAAAAGACTATGTGATAGAACATTTTCAAAAATATACGCATAAAGGTGCGATCCCACTCATACATAATATATCGCGATCAAACGCAGAAGCGTTGGAGACAGTGATCATAAACTTAAAAAAAGAGGGATACCGATTTGAAGGATTGAAAAAACTGTCGGACTATTGAAAGAAATTCGTTAGTTTGATAAAATAAGGAACGTTATAAATATTAACAGATACGCAGAATATCATTTATAATTAGGAGATACAGATGAATAAGATAGCACAATTTCATAAAGTAAGTTTTGAACAGTTCAAAGAAAGCTGGGATGATAGTTTTCCAGGAGCTTCAGAAGAAGAAATCAAAGAAATCTATGACCAGATCAAATTGCCAAAGAGAGCAACTAGAGGATCAGCAGGATACGACTTTTTTAGTCCGGTTGATTTTGAATTAAAACCAGGAGAAACAATCAAGATTCCAACAGGAATCCGAGTTTTTATTGAATCTGATTGGGTATTAAATATTTTCCCAAGAAGTGGATTAGGATTTAAATTCCGTCTTCAGATGAATAATACAGTAGGTATTATTGACAGCGATTATTTTTATTCTGACAATGAAGGCCACATTTTTGTAAAATTAACAAATGACACCAATGAAGGTAAGACAGTTTCAGTGGCACAGGGAACTGGCATGGTACAGGGAATCTTTATGCAGTACGGAGTTACGATCGATGATGATGCAACAGAAGTCAGAAATGGCGGCTTTGGAAGTACAACAAAATAGAAAATGAATAACAGGTCAGAGTGTTAAATCTCTGACCTGTTGTATTTTGTATGGAGATGATGAGAATCCATACATTTGTGGAATTTATAAGAGAGAAACCATTATATCTGAGATATGATTCAGAGATGAGATCTGTCATCAATGAAAATTATATTCTATATACGGACGAATACAGGGTGTCCTGTTTTTTTGACTGCCTGTTGTTATCTTGTAATCGGTAATCCTACTGTTATTATTATGCGTTTAAAATACAATGTTCACTCCCTTATATATAGTAAACCGATTTTTGAAGAAAAAAGGGAACCAGAAAATAAAAAAATATTCTTATTTTCTGGTTCATAGGAAATCCTCTTTCTGAAACATGGTTCTTACGCGTTTCTTGGCTACAGCAATTCTTTTCTTAACTGCTCTTTCAGAAATATGAAACATACATGCAATCTCACTATATTTAAATCCATAGAAATAATGAAAAATTATAGTATCACGAAAATCGGGTGTTAGTGTTGAGAAAATGATCTTGAGAGAATCAAGATAAATATAACGGATAAACAGATCCTCAGGATCAATGAGATTACGAGAAATATCGTTACCATCATCATAATCTAAAGGATAGTGAGAATTTTTATACTCATCCATAGTTAGTGTATACATCACATTACGCTGTATAGCAAAGAGATAATAGATAATCTCGTGTTCAGGTACATGTAATGCTGTGTCAGGATGTAAAAGAATTCTTTCAAATATCTGCTGAACACCATCTTCAGCAATACTTGGATTTGACGTGTAATGAAAAGCATTACAGTATAATTTATGCGAATATTTCTGATATAAAAGTGCAACATATTCAGAAATATTCTGATTGTTTGTGGGGTGACCGTTTCCCTTCATATAAATAATCTCCATTTGTCTTGTGATTTTGTAAACGATTTCAAAAGAAAATATAAAATTATTTAGTCTTCTTCAATTACCTGAATTTCAAGAAAATCAAAATCAATATCTTCTACAAAACTGTCAGAATTAAATCTGGTTTTTGAATGATGGATAAAGTCGTTTTTATTGTGATCAAGCCAGAGTGGTTTAGAAAGATCAAATTCATAACAGATCTCTTCCAATGCCTGATATACTTTTCTAGTTCGATTCAGATCACTATCTATACAGATTACAGTGTCTTTTAACATATGATTTTCATGAAAAATCTTGCCCCACATACGAAACATAAATAAACTCCTGCCTTAATAAATTGGTAAATAGTTACTTCTTTTGACTTAGTATAGAAGTATTTTTGTTTCTTGTAAAGCAAAATAGGTATGTTATACTAAAAAAAACATTACGTTAAAAGGGAGATGGAGCATGAAAATTTTAAAACGGATTTTTATAGATGGATTGTCAGGAATGGCAATAGGATTATTTGCAACATTGATCATTGGAACGATTTTAGAACAAGCCGGAACGATCATAGGAGGAGATATAGGAAATATGATCGTTATGGTTGCATCGATTGCTAAAGTATTGACGGGAGCTGGAATTGGAATTGGAGTTGCAAATAAATTAGGAGAATCAACACTTGTATGTGCATCTGCCGCAAGTACGGGTATGATCGGAGCTTTTGCTTCTGGCTTATTGAATGGAAGTGTAAGTTCAAGTGGCAAAATCCTATTAAGTGGCCCAGGAGAGCCTCTTGGAGCATTTGTAGCGGCTTACATAGGAATAGAGATTGGAAGGATTTTCATTGGAAGAACAAAGCTTGATATTATTTTGACGCCATTAACAACGATCGTATGTGGTGGAATCGTGGGGTTAACGGTTGGACCATATATTTCAGATCTCATGAAACAGATCGGAGAGATGATTCGATGGGGAACAGAACAGCAGCCGTTTCTGATGGGCATTGTAGTATCGGTTCTGATGGGAATCTTTCTGACACTGCCGATCAGTTCCGCAGCGATCGGGGTGATTCTGAATCTGTCGGGACTGGCAGCGGGAGCTGCGACAGTTGGCTGCTGCTGTAATATGATCGGATTTGCAGTCGCAAGTTATCGTGAAAATAAACTGGGTGGCTTTGTGGCACAGGGAATCGGAACGTCCATGCTTCAGATGCCGAATATCATACGGCATCCTCAGATATGGATTCCGCCGATCCTGTCAAGTGCGATCCTTGGGCCGGTCAGCACGATGCTGCTTCATATGACCAATAATGCTACGGGTTCAGGAATGGGAACAGCCGGACTGGTAGGGCCTTTGATGACATGGCAGGTCATGACGGCTTCAGAAGATCCAATGATCGTTCTGGTTAAAATGATTACAATCCAGTTTGTCCTTCCGGCTGTTGTGACACTTGGAATTTCAGAACTGATGAGAAAGAAAAAATGGATTCATCCGGGAGACATGAAACTGGAACTTTAAAATCCTTAAAAATATATAAAGGATATCAGCAATCGTGTGACACTGTGAAGAATCCATGGTATACTAAAGAAAGAAATAACAACCAAATAGGAGATGTCCACGATGAAAAGTGAACAACAGGTTGAAGCTGCAGTTAAGAGCTATGAGGATGTTGACAGTTGGAAGACCGTGATATTTTTATATAATGCGGCACTGAAAGAAGTCGGCACCAAGCTTGAGATCCTGAATGATGAATTTCAGCATGTGCATCAGTATAATCCCATTGAGCATATCAAGACCAGAATTAAGACACCGGAAAGTATCGTGAAGAAATTAAAGCGTTACGGTTATGAGACCTCGATCGAGAATATGGTCCGGTATATCAATGATATAGCAGGTGTCAGGCTGATCTGCTCTTTTACCTCCGATATATACCGGCTGGCAGAGATGATCGGGAATCAGAGTGACCTGAAAGTATTATCAATTAAAGATTATATCAAGAATCCGAAAGAAAGCGGATACAAGAGTTATCATATGCTGGTTTCCGTACCAATCTTTCTTTCAGACAGTGTGGTAGATACGAAGGTCGAGATTCAGATCCGTACGATCGCCATGGATTTCTGGGCAAGCCTGGAGCATAAGATTTATTATAAGTTCGAGGGAAATGCACCGGATTACATAAGCCGTGATTTAAGAGAGTGTGCGAAGATGGTTTCAGAGCTGGATGAGAAGATGCTTCAGTTGAATGAAGCAATCCAGGAGTGCATTTTAAAAGAATCAGATCGGGAACGGCTGGAAGGAGTCTGCCGGGATGTAATCGGAAGCAGAGAAGAACAGAAGCTGATGTCAGCGGAGTCTGCAGCAGAAGACCCTAAAAAAGAAGATCAAAAAGGCTGAAAAAGTCAGCAGAAAAGATTAGTGCTTTATAAAAGCCGAAATAAAAACTGAATAAGGAGAGAAACCGGATAGGGGAAGATGATTTGCTCAGGTACATTTCCTGTATCCGGTTTTTTGTTTAATTTTAACGGGAGAGCAGAAAATGAAAAAGAAGAGAATGGTATTAGTGATGGCTGTCAGTGCAATGTGCATGATGGCAGGATGCGGAAATACAGTAAAAGATGGAACAGAGGCATTGGAGCAGGGAGATTATGATACTGCGATCGCTTCTTTTGAAGAGGCAGCAGGAAGTGATGATAAAGAAGAAGCAGCAGAAGGATATTGTGGACTTGGAATGACATACTATGAGCAGAAGCAGTATGATCAGGCACTGGAGATGCTGGAAAAGGCTTTTGATAATGGGACAGTAAAGACGGCAGAGCTGTGTAATCTTGCCGGAACGTCAGCTCTTTGCAAGGAGGATTATGCAAAAGCCCTGGAGTATATCCAGGAGGGAATCGCACTGGCAGAAGAAAAGCAGGGAAATAAGAAGCAGGAAGATAAGAAGCAGGAGACGTTGCTTCAGGAGATGAAATATAATGAGATCATCTGTCTGGAAAAGACCGCAGACTGGGAAATGGCAAAAGAAAAAATGTCAGAATATCAGGCGGCTTATCCAGAGGATGAATCAGTAGCGAAAGAAGCAGAATTTTTGCAGACGAGGTAAAATGCAGATGTATAATATGGATGATATCAGAGAACGCGTCATCCTGGTGGGCGTGGATACAGAAGGCGGTGAGACTGCAGAACGGTCATTGGATGAACTGGCAGAGCTTGCGGCTACAGCAGGGGCTGAGGTGACTGGCAGACTGATCCAGACCAGGGAGTGCGTACACCCGGCAACCTATATCGGGCGTGGAAAACTGATCGAATTAAAAGAACTGTTGTGGGAAACTGAGGCAACAGGGATCATCTGTGATGATGAACTGAGCAGTACCCAGCTTGGCAATCTGGAAGAAGAACTGGATTGCAAAGTACTGGACAGAACGCTTCTGATCCTGGATATTTTTGCCGCAAGAGCTGTATCGGGAGAGGGAAAGATCCAGGTAGAACTGGCTCAGCTCAGATACCGGGCATCCCGTCTGTCGGGACTGGGAAGATCACTGTCAAGACTGGGCGGCGGAATCGGTACAAGAGGTCCGGGAGAAAAAAAGCTGGAAATGGATCGCCGTCTTATCCGGGAGCGGATCAGTCGTCTGAAAAAAGAACTGGCAGATGTGGAGCGGCACAGAGAATTGCTCCGCAGTCAGCGGAATCAGTCAGGAATGAAAGTGGCAGCACTGGTAGGATATACGTCAGCAGGAAAAAGCAGTATTGAAAATGCGTTGACAAATGCAGGGATTTTAGAAGATGCCATGCTTTTTTCTACGCTGGATACAACGACAAGAGCTTTGCAGCTTGACGGTACGCAGGAGATTCTTCTGACGGACACGGTCGGATTTATCAGAAAGCTCCCACATCATCTTATAGAAGCTTTTAAAAGTACACTGGAAGAGGCAAAATATGCCGATATCATTATCCACGTTGTAGATGTATCGAATCCGAGGATGGACGAGCAGATGTATGTGGTCTATGATACATTACGTCAGATGGGAGCGGAAGGAAAACCGGTGATCACACTGTTCAATAAGCAGGATCGGCTGGAAAAAGAAGAAAGTCATAAAGATTTTCAGGCAGATTACTCGATTGCCACATCGGCTAAGACCGGACAGGGGCTGGACAAACTGAAGGCAGCATTGCTGGAGATCATCCGACGGGATCAGATCTATGTGGAACGTCTGTATCCTTTTGCAGATGCCGGTAAGATACAGATGATCCGGAGCAAAGGACAGCTTCTGTCAGAAGAGTATCTGCCGGAAGGGATTCAGATCAAAGCGTATGTTCCGCAGGATGTTTACGGGAAACTTTAAATGAAATACATTTTGTAAAAATGACCGGAGCGGTGAAAATGAATGACAGCTTTATCAGATAAAGCCGCCATCCATTCCGATGATCTGCCCGGTCATATAGGACGGGGAACTGCAAAGGAGCAGAACCAGTTCAGCGACTTCTTCCGGGGATGAAAATCTGCCGGAAGGGATTTCCTCTGCAAGGGCGGCACGTTCTTCTTCGTTCAGCCGTGCATTCATTTCCGTATCAATGACACCGCAGGCGATGGCATTGACCTGGATATTACTGGGAGCAAGTTCTTTGGCAAGAGCCTTTGTCAGACCATGAATGCCGGATTTGGTTGCGGAATAGGCAGCTTCGCAGGAAGCACCGGCAGTTCCCCACATGGAAGAAATGTTGATGATCCGTCCACATTTCACAGAGACCATATGTGGAATGGCGGCACGGCAGCAATAGAAGACGGAAGAAAGATTCGTCTGAAGAAGAGAAGACCAGTCTTCGTCTGTCATATCGGTAAGCAGACCAAACCAGGCAATGCCGGCGTTATTGACCAGAATGTCGATACCGCCGGTTTCTTTTTCAATCTGACAGAACATAGATTTTACCTGGGACGGATCACCGACATCTCCGGGAAGAAGGGTACAGGTACCGCCACAGGAAAGAATCTCATCCTGTAAAGAATGAAGAAGGGCGATATTTTGACGGCAGTTGATAAATACATGATATCCGGCTTTTGCAAAAGCAATCGCACAGGCTCTTCCGATACCGCGGGAAGAACCAGTTACCAATACAGATTTTTTATTCATAATAATTTGTCACCTCATATATAAAGATGTCAGGGTCAAAAGCCCCCGACTTTGATGCCTACGGATTGCTCCGTGCTACGCACTCCC
>ENA-OPAQ01000277-OPAQ01000277.1-human-gut-metagenome-genome-assembly--contig:-NODE-277-length-58337-cov-8.625219_pt1 | contig 58337 bp, 61 predicted proteins | sample MGYA00241058_ERZ501432 | MGnify/ENA primary metagenome ERZ501432 (study PRJEB25962, sample SAMEA2042570) | human gut metagenome | biome: human gut; feature: human-associated habitat; material: faeces... | reverse complement strand
ACCGGGAAGATGGAAGTCCGATTTTACCGGGAACCAATCCGGCACCGAGTGATCCAGAGGTTTTTACATCTTTTACGATACCAGACTATCAGGCAGAAGAATTTACAAATCTGCAGCATGATTTTGCCACATCCGAGAATTTAACCGTGGTAGACCATGTAGGAAACACATATGTGAAACAGATCATGGTGCATGTGACCGATACCACACCGGTGAAAGTAAAACCGGAAGGAAAGACCAGGTTTATCAGTGAAAAATATTTTAACCTGGATCATGAACATGGCGGATTGGAAGAAAATTCTATTTGGATGACAGATCCGGATTATCATTCTGCGCTACAGAAAGCATTTGATAATTTGAAAAACGACACGCCGGAAGATGAGTTTTTGATCCCGCATGAAACGATTCTGGAGATGAAACAGTACATCCAGGATCATGGTGTTGGAAACAGTAAAGAACCAGATGCGTTGACAGAGTTTTATAATCGTTTTATGGCACCAAATAAAGTAAGATAAAAATTGCGACGTCGCAACATAGGGAAGATGATGCATGAAAATCTTCCCTGTGGATAAAAATCTTTCATTATTTTAAAATATCAGTATAAGATCTGTTGACGATGGAATAATAATAATGTATAATAAAAGTACGAAAAAACGTACGATTTATAATGCGGAAATGAGGTGCTGGAAATGTTGGCAGTAAAGTCGATGGATGTAAGGGATAATTTTAAAGCATTGTGTGATAAGGTTTTTGAAGGAGAAACTTTGATTGTTTCAAGACCCAAAAATGAAAATATTGTGATGATGTCGGAAACTGAATATAACAATATTATAAAAGCCAAGAAAAATGCAGAATATCTTGCTATGTTGGATAAATCCATGGAGGAAGCAGAAGCCGGGGGATTTGTTATAAAAACAATAGATGAGCTGGGAGTATATGAAAGATGAATGTTGTGTTTACGCCTACTGCATGGCAACAGTATACGGACTGGCAGAAGGAAGATAAAAAGATTGTCAAACGTATTAATGAGCTTATTAAGAGTATAGATCGCGATGGATTGTTAGAAGGCATTGGTAAGCCTGAACCGTTAAAACATAGAAAAGTTTGTAGTAGACGGATCACAGATGAACACAGGCTTACATATAATTTTGACAGTAATCAGAATTTGATTATATATTCATGTAAGTATCATTATGAAGAGTAGATTAATAATTGAATGTGAAAGTGGCGTTAGGAGAGATAAAAATAAGAAAAGAGTATGATATAAAAAAATTGAATCCAAGAAAAAATCCATATTCAAAGAAGAAAAAAAAACAAGTGTTGTGTAGCGCAGAAACGAGAACTACAGATGTCTTGGAAGTAGAAAAAGAAGAAAAATAGAATAAACAAGTGAAATGTAAAAAGGAAGATGACAAAAGAGCATCTTCCTTTTTTGTTGTTGAAAAGAATTATTTTGGAGCATCGGCATTAGTTGGTTCATCTGGAATATATTCTAGGATATCGCCGGGTTGACAGCCTAGGAGTGAGCAAATTGTATTGATATTTTCCCAGGAAACTAATTCATTTTGACGAATTTTCTGCAGTGTTGCTTGTCCTAATAGTTTTTCTTGGCGAATTTTGTATGAAGAATAACCAGCGTTTTTTAAGGTTTCGATGATATTGATTTTATATAGAATCATGTGTACACCTCCTAGTTTTTATTATAAAACATGTATACACCTGAATCAAGTGTTTTATATGCACTCAAACAAAGTGTATATTGTAAACAAAATATGCACTTGAATATTGTGCATATTGTCAATAGACATGCACTTGATATAGGTGTATACTAATATCATAAAGAACAGGAAAACAAATCACAGGAGGACGAGAACATGATCTATAGAATCAAGATTGAAGGAAAAGAATACAACGAAAATTACACATTCGAGACACCAAAGGAAGGGGATATCCTGGATGAGTTGAAAGCGATTGTTGAGGACATGAAAGAGGGAAATATCGATAAGCTGGAAGTTGAGAGGGAGGCATAGAAACATGAAAAAAGTATTTACACCAGACGGAACATTTTTAGGAAGGGCGTTAAAAATTGAAACTACCGGGAACGACGTTGAGATAACGATGCCGGGCGATTTTCCGGGGATGGCAGAGAAAACAGTCATATATGTTGGCGGCTCTATCGTTTATGAAGATGAGAACCGCGTGTATATAAAATATTAAGCCGAAACGCTCCGATCTGGAGCGTCAGCTGCGGACCGGTCGCCGCGGCTCTGACGATGGCAGACCAACACATATAGAAAGGTTATGATGAAATATGATGACAGCATTAGAAAAAAGATACCAAGTTGCGATTGATAAAATCGGTCATGCAAGATTGTTAAATCTTCCGGAGCAAATAAAAGAATTGTTAAAAAATACAAAAGACTTGAAAACCAAAACGGAATTGCTAGAAGAGATAGCCAAAAATATTTAGTCGAAACCGCCGCGTGGCGGTCTGCGGGAACTGCCCCACCTGCACCGATGAGACAGGGCATAAAACGAAAGGATGGTTGATTATATGAAGATGATGGCACTTGAAGAAGCGAAAGAATACACACGCCAAAAGTTGGCACCGTATTACAGCAACGAGCGAATCGAGAACGTTGTAAAACACTATGTTTCCGTTGTCCGCCCAGGCGTTGTCTTAGTTGAAAATAAAAATATGGGACTTATGGAACTGTATCTATAGGAAAATGAAAGGATGGTTGATTTTATGAAAAAACTGAACTTATGAAAGAATTTCAAGAGCTCGAAGAAGAAAAACAGGTGCATATTGACGGTATTGCCTGGAATAGTAAGAAAAGCGAAATCCAAAACGCTATAGAATGTTTAAAATGCCCGGATGAACTGTTAGAAAAATATCTGATAGTTTTAAGTCTGAAATATGAAAAGATCGGGCGTTTAATCGCTGGTAATGGAGATTTTAAACATCATTCACATAACAGACTTTATGTTTTTAATACTGCAAGACAGATTTTAGCAGATTAGCCGAAACGCTCCACCTTGGAGCGTCAGCCGCGGGATGATCGCCCGGCTCTGATGATGGCAGATCAAAAAGAATGGAGGCAGGAAGATGTTAAAAGGATTAACACTTACAGAATTTAAAGAGAAATTTCCACAGGTCAGTACATATGGATTGGAAGATCCGTTAAATGTATTTTTGGAAAATGGAGAGATCCTGATCGAAAGAGAATGGAATGGAGAAAAGTATATTTTGGGAAATGGAAAAAGTTACCGACCGGTATATAGACAGCTGGATGAAGATGATTATGAAATCATCGGTTATATAGAAGATTAGCGCAGGAGGGGATAAGATGGCGAAAATATGCAGCGTGCAGGTTGAAATATTATTGACTGCTGATGAAAAAGCGTTACTTGATCATTATGTGAAGGAACAAAATCAGAGATATAAAAAACGCGGAGCAACCCGGAACTGGTGGACACTGGAGAAACTGTTACAGTGTTTATTAAGCGATATAACTTACCAGGCGGTAAAGTATCGCAGCGTTAGGGCTGTTTGGCAGAAACTGTCGTGATTTGTCCCTGCCTTGTTTACAAATTCACACAGCGGAGGCGCTTGGATGTCTGGCGTCTTCGCCACAAAGAAAAGATCCTTTTTGTTTGTTGATCAAAAAAACAAAATAAGAGGATACCAGCAGACCTTAGCCGCAGTGAAGAAAAGGATGATCGAATAAGAGGGAGAGAAGAGAAAATGAAAGAAACAGGAAGAATAAAATTAAAAGAGATACCGTTTAGTCGGACGTTTGAAACGGGGAATGGAGAAGAGCTGAGCAATGCTACTGGTTATGCGGTGCAATTTGACAATGAAAAAACACCTTTAGGTTTTCCATTGTTCTGGAATGAGTTTCAGGACCGAGAAGGTAATTTGTATTATGGCAATTAGGATCAAAGATATGAAATCATCGGTTATATAGAAGATTAGCGTAGGAGGGGATAAGATGGCGAAAGTATACTGTATGCAGGTTGAAATATTATTGACTGCTAGCGATATAACCTACCAGGCGGTAAAACATCGCAGTGTTCGGGCTGTCTGGCAGAAACTGTCGTGATCCTGTCCCTGCCTTGTTTACAAATTCACACAGCGGAGGCGCTTTGATGTTTAGCGTCTTCGCCACAAGGAAAAGATCCTTTCTCTTTGTTTATCAAAAAACAAAATAAAAGGATACCAGCAGACCTTAGCCGCAGGGTGGAGTTTGTGGATAAGCTGCTGTTTATGGAATCGTTGATAACTGGGTGGGGAATGTGTGGGAAAATGGTGGGAAAGATGTTTTTCCTTTTCCATGATTTTTCCATGCATTATCCACGCGGTTATCAATGATGGAATAGCTGTTTATCCATAAAATCCACGCTGTTCCTACGGTGTTGCAAGACGGGGAGAGCGACCGCTGTCCTGAAGGGTTTAGTGCTGTTCCGGAGGGGTGTCCCGCGGCGCGCGGACGGAGTGTAAGCAGCGAAGCGGGGCGCCCCTCCGGGGCGGCACTAAGCCCTTCAGGGCTTCTGCCGGGCGCGTAAGCGCCCGGCTTAACCCCCGGATTGTAACACGGGGGTATAAATGCGATAGGCGACTCTTAATCACGGGGGCACAAATGCCGGAAATACGGCAAAAACTCTGGTAAAAACCTTAGTTTACACGTTGGGAACTAAGACCCAAAAAGTTCGCATGATGTAAACTATCCGCAAAACACAAAAAATAACCTGCCTGCATACGGTATTGCGGGGAATCGTAGGTATTTTGAATTTTGAAAAACAAAACGAAAAAGGAATCTTTTAAGGAGGTGAGAAGATGGCGCAGACAGAAAACAGTGTTACCGCTTATGATGTGAAAGACTGGAAGAATAAAGGCAGAACGCAGATGTCACCGGCAGAGCGTGAAAGCTGGTTAAATGAAGGACAGCTTCTTTTAACTGATTACGCAGAAGGGATCGAACGGGAATGGGAACTGATTAAATTTTATGGACAGCTCCTTGCGGCGGTGGCAGACTGGTGCATCGTCTTTTTAAAAGGCGCACATGGTCCGAAGTGGACGGACGGGCAGGAGCTTAATTATAAGCGCAGGCGGATTGAATACCAGCAGGAAGAGATGATTGCGCATGGCTTTTTCATTCCGCCGGAGTTTGCAGATCTGCCACCGGAGATGGATGTAAATTATATGCGCGGCAGGGAGAATATAAAGAAAAATGCGAAAGCAGCATTAGAACAGATTTTAGAAAACCCGGATTATCAGTTTGTAGCAGATCATGTAAGTTTTCTCGGGCGGATCCAGACGGCGTGTATGCGCATCCGGCCGGATGAAGTGACCGGAAGAGTAAGAAAGCTGCAGGAAGCGATTGAAAATAATGATTTCCCTGGAATGCGGCGTTATGCAGATGCGGATCCAGTCATTGCGGCGGCAGCCGTCTGCAGGGCAGAAATGGAACCGGCATTAGAAGATTTGAACCCGTTTTAATTGTGCTGATGCTAGGAAAGAAAAAACGGGTTATGTGGTGGGAGCCTTATTTTCAGATGAGGCAGCAACCAAAAACAGCTTAATCATACCGGCTGTTTTGGTGGGTGGAAGAAAAATATACAGAAGGGAGGAATGTATATATGGGTGTGAGAGTTGTTATCCCGAACATGTCAAAGACGTTCGGAGCACTGCACTATGCCGGCGAAGGCGAAGCGGTCACCTGGAACATTTGCGGGGAAGACGTAAAAGGAAATTTCTACACGTTCTTTGCAGATGCACTCCGCGGGGAAGTCGTGGAGGCTTTAGTGATCGGCGCGAACGGATCCCAGCCGTTTGAATTTGGTGAAGCGGTCGTTTTGGAAAATCCGAGCATTATTGCAAGAAACCATGAGACCCGGAGCGACGGAATGAACAGCCTGCTTTTAATGGCGGACGGTATCTACCGGGAATCAGATATCTGCCTGGAAGACGAACTGGATAATGGCAGTGTGGATGAGCTAGTAGAAGAATACCTGATGAAACATGGGTACAGCATTGTAAACCGGGATGAATAAGAAAAGACAGATCAGAAAGACAAGTAAAAACACGTAAACAGTAGGAGGAAAATATCATGGAATTAAAAAATGTATTTATTGATGCAAAAAAAACATTAGGAAACATCACTTTTGCCGGAGCTGGCAGGGAAAGTCAGCAGCGTATAAATGGCGGCAGACATGCAGTTATATCGAGAACTTACAGTCTCTATTCTGATGTACAGCGCGCAGATAACGTTGAGGTTATCATTCCTGGAAAGGCAGGGGTAAAGCGTTTTGAATATGAGGAACCGGTGGCGCTGGTAAATCCCCGCGTGGAAATTGAAGGGTATGCGATCAATAATAAGGGGTATGTGAATTATAAAATTTATGCGGATGATATCATTTCTGTGGATGAGCTGGAAGATGCGGGAGTAAAGCAGTGATCCGGTAAAGGGAATTATGTGCAGCACAGCAAATGAAATAAAAGAGAATGATTCAAAAAGAAAAAATAAAGAAAAAATAGAAAGATGGAGGAATAAAATATGAGATTTCCAGAGGGATTAGTTGTTGATACAGAGAAAACATTAGGAGAATTAAAGTTTGCGGCATTGCGCAGAGAAAACTACGCGCAGGACGAGGAAGGAAATGTGACCGATGAGATAAAAAAACGTACATATGACCTGAAATGTCAGCGCCAGGGGCACACGATCACAGTCAGTATTCCACCGGAAGCCGGAGAAAAAGCGTTCCCATACAATGCAACGGTAACGCTTGTAAATCCGGTAGTAAGTGCAAGAGCGGATGCGACGTTCGGAGGAAGGGCAATGGCAGACTGGTACATCAATGCGGAGGATATCGTATTGGCAGATGCTGCAGGAAAGCCTGCTGATCAGACAAAAGCTGCCGGAGCAGATGCGCCGAAAACAGCAGATCAGAATAAAGCATCTGATAAAGCAGCGGATAAGACCGGAACAGATGCGAAAGATGGAGGAAATAAAAAATAAATAACCGGATGGGAGAGTGGAATAGATGAACAGATTTCCAATCTGGAAAGGAAAACGCATCGGGCGTTATGATGACAGGCTGATTTTAAGGTCTGTCATTTTTTTCGCCCTGATCATTGCAGCGTTATCCGCTTTTGTGATCCGGTTGACAGAAGGGAATATCCTGCTTAGGGTATTCCTTCTCTTCCTGATCACGATTTTATGTCTGCTGGATCTGTTTTATCAATGGAAAAGCGGCCACATGACAGACATCCGCAACCGCCAGGCAATGGCGCGTATGCTGCTGGAAAACCGTTGGTTTGAGACGGAGCCACTGCAGCAGAGTAAAACAGGCGGCAGAATGGAGCGGATCACATATTTTCCGGCACTTTATTACAGACGGAAAAAACGGCATATTTATGTGACAGTAAAGATCAGTATGGGAAAGTACCAGGATAAGTTGCTTACCCTGGAGGAAAAATTAGAAACCGGGTTAAATTGTGAACTGGTAAAAAAAGACACAAGAGATATCTGGGTTAGGTATGAGTTCCTGACCGGAGTCGAAAAGAACCGGATCGACATTCAGGATGTGAAGGCAGAAAACGGAGAATTGAATCTGATGAAGCATATTTCATGGAAGTATGACAAATTGCCGCACATGCTGATTTCAGGTGATACAGGAAGCGGAAAGACAATCTTTCTGCTAATCGTGATAAAAGCGTTATTAGAATCCGGAGCAGTGCTGCACATTTGTGATCCGAAGAAAGCGGATCTGTCCTATTTATCCAGGATCATGCCGGATGTAAACTACGATACAGAGAACATGATGGGATGCGTGGAGGCTTTCTATGAGGGAATGGAAGCACGCTATGATGAAATGCAGGGACATCCGGATTTTAAGATGGGTGCAAATTATGCAAAAGTCGGTTTGACACCGCATTTTTTAATTTTTGATGAGTATGTGGCTTTTATGGACACTCTTGCGAAAAAAGAGTGGGAAGAGGTCATGAAGCTGATCCGGATTATTATCATGAAAGGCAGACAGGCAGGATATTTTATTATTCTTGCGTGTCAGCGACCAGATGCAAAATACCTCGGAGATGGTGTCCGCGATCAGTTCGGTTTTCGTGTTGCGCTGGGCAGTATGTCTGCAAGTGGCTACACCATGATGTTTGGCGGTATTGACAAACAATTCAAAGAAAAAGATATTGCCGGGCGTGGCTATGTGAACACCGGAAACGGTGTTGTAACAGAGTTTTACGCTCCATATGTAGATCCGGGATATGATTTTTTTACAGAGCTGTCGCGGATCTATGAAGAAAGACAGCAGGAAGGAGAAGCGTATGATCGAATGTATGAAAACGGCAGCGAAACTGCCGGAGAGGAATGAAGAAAAAGAAAATAAAAAACAGACGGAACATATTTACATCAGTGGACCGATTACCGGAACATCGGATTATATGAAACGTTTTGAGAAAGCAGAAAAGGAATTAACAGAAAATGGATATTCCGTGATCAATCCGGCGAAAGTCAATGCAATGCTGCCGGGAGATGCAACGTGGGAAGAATACATAAAAGTATCATTGACGCTGCTGTCGATCTGTACCGGGGTATACATGATGCCGGGCTGGAGGGAGAGCCGTGGTGCAGTGCTTGAGTTTATGCAGGCAAGACGTAATGAAATGCAGATCTATGAGGATATTCCCAGGAAGCTGCAGAACTGAATTATAAAATGGGATGGTGGCAGATGTGAAAAAGAACCAGGAGACGTTAAAAGAGATTGAGAAAAAACGCAAAGAACTGGGATTATCCCAGATAGAACTTGCAAAACGTATTGGTTTTTCAAGAGGCTATTATAACATGTTGATACACGGAAAAAAGCCAGTTAGTGACAAGCTGGTTGATCAGCTGCAAAACGTGCTGCAGGAATACCGGAAAGAAAAAGAAAGTGGTTATAGAACACGGACAGAAGATCCGGCGGAAGGTTTTAGAGCAGTAGATGATGTATGGAACACCGGAGAAGAAGGATATATGGAAGAAAGTGAAGGTTCCATTGCATTTAATCCGGTGGAATGGATCACGAACCTGGAAGCCAGGCGGAAAAGCTATGGCGTATCACAGAGTGAATATGCAGAAACGGCAGGGATCAGTAGAAGATATTATAGCATGTTGCTGACCGGAGAAAAGCGGGCAACAAAAAAGCTGTTAGAACATTTGGAAATGGTTCTTGAGATATTTAATCCGGATAAAGAAATGGAAATTTTATTTGACTATGTCCGGATCCGGTTTGCAACCACGGATGAAAGACGCGTGATCGAGGATGTCATGAACATCCGGATGCAGTACATGATTGAGGAAGCACACAGCTTTTACGGTTACGGACGCCAATATATCTACGGAGATATCACAGTCATGGTATCGCCGGAACATGAAAAAGGGATCCTGCTTGAACTAAAGGGCAAGGGGTGCAGACAGTTCGAAGCGTTTCTTAAGGTGCAGAAACGTACCTGGTATGATTTCTTCCGGACGGCAAGAGAAATGGGGGCGGTGTTTAAACGGATTGATATTGCGATCAACGACCGTGCTGGGATTTTAAATATCCCGGAACTTGCAGAAAAATGCCGTCGGGATGAATGTATCACGATTTTCCATAGTTTTAAGGATTACCAGTCCGGGGAGCTGATAAGGAACCGGGAAGAAGATGCGGCAAGCATGGGAAATACATTGTACCTGGGATCTTTAAAAAGTGAAATTTACTTCTGTATTTATGAAAAGGACTATGAACAGTATGTAAAAAACGGCACGCCGCTGGATGAGGCGGAAACGAAAAACCGTTTTGAAATACGGTTAAAAGATGAGCGTGCGGAGGTGGCGGTGGATGATCTTTTGGAGATGGAAGATGTAGCCTGTACGGCTTATTCTATTATCAACCACTATGTCCGTTTTGTAGATACAGATCTAGAAGAGGAACGCAGAAACTGGCCGCTAAATGAGCGCTGGGTGTGGTTTTTAAACGGACAGTACCGGAGCATTAAGCTGACAACAAAACCAGAAGAGTACACACTTGACCGGACACTCCTCTGGCTTACAAGACAGGTCGCACCGTCCCTTAAAATGGTACAGAAGCTGGATGATCTCAGAGGCACACGCTTGGCGAAGGATATGATCGAGGAAGCCAATCTGTCCCCGCATCATAAAAAGATCTTAAAACAACAGCAGGCGGCACTGGACGATGTTGTCACAGCAAGGCAGAAAGGAAGAAAATGGATTGATGATCTTAAGCAGGAATACATGGAATCCTGAAATTGCGGCGTCGCAATTTTTAAAGCGCAAAGCTGGATGTGTTATGGAACATGCGCCATAAAGAAGAAATAAAAAGAAAAAAGAAAAAATGTAACAGTAAACAGACGGCAGAAGCTGTCTTTTTTTATGCACAAAAATGTGCGGAAAGGAAAGAGAAAGATGAATTTTGGACAGGGAATTTATACGTGGCTCATGACGAATATACAGCCTCTGGTTTTAGGAGGGATTATTATCGTTGGTCTTGTGCTTTTATTTAAACACAAGATTGCAGAACTGATTGTTTTTGCAATTATCGCGGTCATAGCGGTCGGTTTCGTCTTTAATCCCTCTGGGACAAAAGACACGATGTTAAAGATCTATAATGGCACGATCATCGAGGGCGGTGCTGCAGATGATGTAGAAGATGGAGGAAAATAATCTCTGATAAAAATAAGGTGCGGGGCGGGCTGCCCTGTGCCTTAGCTAAGTGAAAAAGGATGAAGAAAACCGCCGGACAGGCAGAAAGGAAAGAAAGGGAAGAAATGAAACAGGTAAAGTCATATACAAGCATCTGGAATGTTGAAAAAGTGATACATGCGGTCGGGGATGTTAATCTGCCGTTTCCGGCGACGATAACACAGATCGGGTATTTTACCGGAACGGCAGTTGTATGTCTTATGATTCACAACCTGCCGCCATTTGTGTATATAAAAAGTTTCGTTGTATGGGCTGCGATATGCGTAGGAAATGCGTATCTGATGTCAAAAAAGAGCTTTGATGGCAAAAAACCGTACCGATTCTTATGCGCGGCGTTTAATTATCTGATACGCCCAAAAGAGACTTATGCAGGAAAACGTGTGGTGTATCGTAAAAAGACGGTAAATGAATATATTACCGCAGTGAGGAGGGATATATATGTTCCCGATTAAGTACATCGAAAACAATATGATCTTAAACCAGCAGGGAGAATGGTGGGCGTATTATGAACTGATCCCGTACAACTATGCTTTTTTATCTCCGGATGAAAAGATGGCAGTACATGAACGGTTCCGTCAGATCATGACGGTAAACAGGGAAGGCAAGATGCATGCGCTCTGCATTGCATCTGAAACATCCGTAAGGGACAGGCAGGAACGCTGCAAGAGACACTTAAAGGGGGATCTTAAAGAAACAGCAGAAAAAGTGATCGACATCCAGACAGAAGGGCTGATCACTTCTATGGGTGGAATAGAAAATGAAGTTACCTACCGTTTCTTTTTAGGTTTTAAGCTGATCAAGGGAGAAGAGGAAGTTAGTGTAAAGAAGGTCAAGGAAGATATTTTAGCCGTATTTACAGACTTTATAAACAGTGTCAACCATAACCTGATGGGTGATTTTGTCAGCATAAACAGTGCAGAGATCGAGCGGTATGCAAAACTGGAAAACTTTTTAAGACAGCGTGTAAAAGGGAAGTTTTCCCTAAAGCGCCTGGAAAAGAAAGACATTGGCTACATTGTAGAGCATATCTATGGACAACAGAAAACGCCGTATTATAAATATGAGTATTCATTTCCAAAAGAAAAGCTGGAGAAAAAAACGTTAGTCCGCAAGTACGACATTCTCCGCCTGACGCGCTGTGTGCTGCAGGAGTATCAGAAACATATCCGGATGATAAGGGAAGAGGGGGAAAGCTGTGCTGCATACCTGACAATCAATGCTTTAATCGGGGAACTGGAGTTTCCATCGTCGGAGATCTTTTATTATGAGCAGGAGCGTTTCCGTTTTCCGGTAGACGTCAGTATGAACGTTGAAATCATGCCGAACAGAAGCGCATTGACGACGGTCAGAAATAAGAAAAAGGAATTAAATGACTTAGATGAGCATGCGTATGAGGCTGGTGCCGATACGGATAATTCCGTGGTAGAGGCACTGGTGGATGTGGACGAGCTGGAAAAGGACTTAGGCAGAACAAAAGGATCCATGTACAAATTAAGCTACGTTGTCCGGATTGCTGCAGAAAGCGAAGAGGAGCTGGAACGTCGTATCGCGGAGGTCAGGGATTATTACGAGAATGATTTTAACATTAAACTGGTACGCCCGTTTGGCGATATGATCGGATTCCACGAAGAATTTATTCCGTCTGGATCAAGATATGAAAATGATTATATCCAGTATGTGAAAGCAGATTTCCTGGCGGGACTTGGATTCGGTGCAGCGCGCATCCTGGGTGATCCGGATGGAAGTTACATCGGGTATGACACGGAGACTGGAAATAATATCTACATAGACCCGTCTCTTGCCTGTCAGAACGTAGCCGGCAGTGTTACAAATGCCCTTGCTGTGGCATTTACCGGAACGCTTGGCGGTGGTAAATCAATGTTTGCAAATAACATCATTTACCAGGAAGTTTTACACGGTGCAAGGGCGCTGATCCTTGATCCGAAGTCGGAACGCGGGAAATGGAAAGAAATGCTTCCGGAACTTTCGGATGAAATTAACATTATCAACCTGACCAGTGATGAGGTCAATAAAGGAATGCTTGATCCGTATGTGATCATGCAGAATAAGAAAGATGCAGACAGCCTGGCGATGGATATCCTGACATTTTTGACTGGTGTCAGTATTAAAGATGGAAAACGTTTCCCGCTTTTACGTGATGCGGTAAAGGCAGTTACAAAAAGATCGGATAGCGGACTTTTATATGTGATCGATGAATTAAATGAGATGGAGGATGAAGAAGCGCATCTGCTTGCAAGCCACATAGCAGCGTTTACCGATTATGATTTTGCGGGATTGCTGTTTTCAGATGGAAAAGTGACGCGTAAGATCAGTGCAGATAAGGCTTTAAACATTTTGCAGGTGCAGGATCTGATGCTGCCGGATTCTGAAAAAAATGTGGAGGAATATACCAGTATCGAATATTTAAGTATTGCGGTTATGATCGCGATCGGAACTTTTGCATTGGATTTTATTTATTCAGACAGGAAAATTTATAAAATCGTTGCTTTAGATGAGGCATGGAGTCTCCTGCAGGTAGCACAGGGAGCAGCTTTATCGAATAAACTTGTACGTGCCGGACGTTCCATGCAGTCCGGTGTATTTTTTATCACGCAGAGTTCTTCCGATCTTCTGGACGAAAAAATCAAAAACAATATCGGTTTGAAGTTCGCTTTTCATTCCACAGATAAGACGGAGATCCGGAATACATTAAGATTCTTTGGGCTGGATCCGGATGATGAAGAAAACCAGAATGCGATCATGGCATTAGAAACTGGGGAATGTCTGATGCAGGACATATATGGACGTGTTGGAAAAGTACATACACAGATATTGTTACAACATGTATTTGATGCATTTGACACCAGACCTCCAAGAAGGGAGGGAGCTTCATGAAGAAAAAGTGGAGAATGAAAACGAAAAGACCGCGAAAGCTGCGCAAACGGATCCTGTCAGCATTTCTTGTATGTATACTTCTGACAGGATTGCTTTTATCGGCTGCAAATATGGAAGTATCTGCAGCTTCCGGGCTGGTTGATGAGACGATTGATGCCGGAAACCTGTATAGTCAGTACCGGTGGGATAATTATCAGATCGATTTCTATGTGGACACTTCCTGGGACTGGCTTCCCTGGAATTGGATGGACAGGATAGATAATAAGATTTCATCCGTTTTTTATGGAATCAGTGACGGAATCTGGCTGATCAGTGTATTGCTGAGCAGCGGAACGGGATATATTGTGCAGCAGACGTATTCGCTTGATTTTATCGGTGATATGGCAGACGACATCGGAAAGAACATTCAGATCCTGGCGGGCATGAATACCGGATCGAAGAAATTCAATGCAGATGGTTTTTATACCTGGCTGTTACTGTTTATCGTATTGATCGTGGGCGGCTACATGGCATATGCCGGGCTGATCAAAAGAAAAACCACAGAGGCAGTCAGCGCAGCGGTAAATATGCTTGTGATCTTTCTTTTAACTGCCGCGTTTATTGCTTATGCGCCGCAGTACATTAAAAATATCAATGATTTTTCCGCGGATTTAAGCAATGGTGTCCTGGAGCTTGGGGCAAAACTTGTCATGCCGGGAAATGATGAGATGGGAGTAAAAGCAACAGACAAGATCCGGAATAACCTGTTTGCAATTCAGGTCTATAAACCATGGCTGCTTTTGCAGTTTGGTACGACGGATGAAACTGCAATCGAATCAGAGCGTATTGCAGCGGGAGTTGATGGAGATCGTATTAAATCAATTTTATCTGTCAGTCCTGTAACGAATTTCGGAGAAGACCGTCAGACTGCAGTAAAGACAGATATTGAAACTTATAAAAATGTAAATATGACTGTGACGAATGTAGCAGGCAGATTTGGGACGGTCCTTTTGGTATTTTTCCTGAATCTGATCATCAGTATTTTTGTGGTCATAATGTGTGGGCTGGTTATATTTACCCAGCTTTTGTTTATCATATTTGCGTTATATCTGCCACTGAATTTTATTTTATCCATGCTGCCGACTTATAACGGATTGTTGAAAAAGGCGGTGTTAAAACTGTTCAATACGATTTTAATGCGCGCAGGATTAACACTTCTCATTACGATTGCGTTTTCTCTATCTGCAATGATCTATTCCATGTCGGGCGATTATCCGTTTTTAATGGTTGCATTTTTACAGATCGTTGTTTTCGTCGGAACATATTTGAAGATGGATGAAATTTTATCTATGGTTGCGTTAGGAGATGGCGGCAGCAATAAGCGTGGTCGTTTCTTAAAGAGCATGGGAAGATATATGGTTATGAGAAAACTGTTTGGACGAAGATATTATTCAGGTGGAAGGCGTGCTGCAGTAAGCAGGAATGCAGGTGCTGGCAATGGAACTGACGGTGGAACAGGTGGAAATACCGGAGATGGTTCTAAAGATACAGCAGCACCTTCAGGTGGAAATAATTCACAGAAGGCGCCGTCACATACGAATAACAGCAATAACAAACCTGTAAGGGAACCGGCTCGGACAAATGAAAACGTGAATGGAGCTGAAAATAAAGGAATTCCGGAAAATGAATGGACTACGATATATCGTGCTGGCAAAGCTCCATCTGCAGGTGCAAAAGCCGGAAAGCGTGTCGGTATGGTTATGGATTCCGGAAAACGCTTAAAAGACCGCATGAGCCTGGTAAAGGAAAATGTAAAGAATACACCGACTGAAATAAAATATCAGGCAGGATTGCATCGGAAAGCAATAGATCAGAACGTAAAAGACTTTAAAGAGAGCATAGTCGGAGAACGAAACAGAAGAGAAACGGGACGTCTGCAGGAACGAAACCGGATTCAGACAGATGCAGGAAGGAAACGCCGTGAAATGTATCTTGCGAAGCGAAGAAATGAAACTGCGCTAAAACGTTATGATGGAATTGACATCCACCAACGGATTCCGGTAAATGGAAAAGAACTGGATAAATACCGTGGTGTGGATGGCTTGAACCGCGGCGCAAAAGCAGGAAAAAGCTTTATTGACAGCAGGGGGCAGGTGCGGAAAGCATCAGATGAAAAATTACAGAACATGGCAGGAAGTGAAGAACGGATCAGGAAAAATGACCAGAAGGCAGAGCACATAGGAACGCCGTTAGAGGATATCCGTTATAAACAGAGTGTAACCCGTCTTCCGTATTCAAACAGGGATGTAAGAAAAGAACTTGGAACTTACGGAACGATGTTAAACAGTACGGATCAGGAAAAATTTAGGAAAGACCTGCATCAGCAGAGAAATGAAGATCATGGGCTGCAGGAGAGAAATGGTGGACAAAATGTAAGAGAAACGGAAACAGGAACAGAGTCTGTACCTGGCAGAACCATTATAAGGTCTGGCGGAAATGCAAAAGACTTAAGAAGTGATGTTTTAGCAGAGCGAAGGAGCGCAGGACATGCAGAACCGCATGCAAAAAAGATAATAGGATTGAAAAAGGATGATCGGAGGACAGACAGGAGGAAATAAAAAGAGATGAAACGTGTAAAACGGATCATAGGTACGTTATGTATTTTGTTTCCTGTTTTTCTGTTTTTGATTTGCGGCGTGATGCTGATCGGAATATCCGATGATGGTGAAGACGGGGATCCGGCGCATGCATCCGGTCTTGGTTTGTCTGACAAAGTAAGGGAATATGCAGCCTTTGTCGGGGATACGGCAGCGGAATACAATATACATGAGTATGAAAAGTATCTGCTTGCCATCATGATGGTTGAGACTGGAGGAGAAGGGAATGATCCGATGCAGTCACTTGGAAACAGTGGACTGACAGAGGAAGAGAAAACTCCTTCGGAATCTATCAAGGCTGCGGTTGCATATTTTGCCATGTTGCTGCAGAAAGCGGACACGTTAGGTTGCGATCTTGATGCAGTGATCCAGGCATACAATTATGGAGCCGGATATATTGATTATGTATCAGTCAGGGGAAAGGCTCATACATTTCAGTTGTCGTGTGATTTTGCAAGCAGTAAATGCGGTGGCAGGAAAGTAAAGTATGATAATCCGGTTGCAATCGCACAAAATGGCGGCTGGAGGTATGAATACGGGAACATGTTTTATGTGTATCTCGTGAAACAGTACTTAGAATCAGAGCCGTTACCGGCAGATACAGCAAATGCAGTCCTTGCGGAAGCTTATAAATATGAAGGATGGAAATATGTCTGGGGTGGCTCAAGTCCACAGACATCCTTTGACTGTTCCGGATTAACACAATGGTGTTTTGGACAGGCTGGAATATCGCTCCCGAGGACAGCGCAGGAACAGTATGAAGCCGTGCAGCACCTGGAGCTGGAGGAAGCACAGCCGGGGGATCTGGTCTTTTTTACAAAAACGTACAAAACAGACAATTACATCACGCATGTCGGAATTTATGCCGGAAACGGCAGAATGTTCCATGCTGGAAACCCGATCGGTTTTGCGGACTTAAATACAAGCTTCTGGAAAGAGCACTTTGTATGTATTGGAAGGGTCAGTACACCGTCGCAGTAAATGCGACGTCGCAACAGCAGAAAGGAAAAGAAGACAGGGAGAGCGGAAATAGGAAGGAGATATTCTAATATGAAGAAAGAACAGATAAAAGTGATGATTAGTAAAGTAAAAAATAAGATCTGGCTGTTTTTAAAAAAGATATATGCAAAACTGCCGGAAAAAGTGAAAGTACATATCAGGAAGTTAAAACCAAAAGAAAAGATAAAAGGTGAGTATAGAGGCAGTGATCAGGCAGAAGAGATGCCGGTTTTAAAGGTATCTCCAAACAGGAACTGGATCCGGTTATTCTGGGTTTTGTTAGTGGTCAGCATTATACTGGGAATTTACAATAACTTCACATCAGTTGATATGGTTACAGTTGAAAAAGAAACTGTGGTTGAGGAAAAATTAAAAGATACAAATGCCTTGGAGAGTTATGTAAAAGGTTTTGCAGGTGTATATCATGCCTGGGGAAACACAGACCGGGAGATCAGCAAACGGGAAAAGGCTCTGGAAAAGTATCTTCCGGAAACGCTACAGCTTATGGATCGTGGAATGATCACGACAGACTGTCCGACTGCAGCGGAGGTTGAATCCGTAGATATCTGGTCTGTGAAGGATCTTACGGATACAGAGTACGAAGTAACGTATTGTGTAAAGCAGCGGATATCGGAAGGTGAACAGACCGCGGATCAGAGCAATGTGTATCAGATAGCAGTACACAGAGACGAAAATGGGAAAATGTTAGTTGTGAAAAACCCGACAGCGTATGCGCTGCCGGGAAAATCTTCTTATGAGGTAAAAGCAAAAGAATCAGATGGAAGCATAGATTTAAAAACCCAGACACAGATCGAAGATTTTTTGAATACGTTTTTCAAGCTGTATCCGCAGGCATCGGCGAAGGAGCTTGTCTATTATGTAAAGGATGGTGTCCTTCCGGCAATCGGAAAGAATTATGTATATGATGGACTGGCAGGAAAAGCCTACTATATGGAAGGTGATCAGACGAAAGCAGAAGTTTATGTAAAATACCTGGATCAGGATCTGAAGATCACACAGATCATGCAGTATAAGTTGACACTGGAGAAGGGGGATAACTGGAAGATCATGGAGGCAGAGTGATGAAAGAAAAGATAGAAAACTTTATCATGAAATTTTCATATCGGGAAATACGCAGGCGGAAAATACAGGCTTTTAAATGGAGACTGGAGACCTTAAGTTCCATGGGAAAAGAAGAGCTGGAGTTTGAATATGTAGAACAAAAAGTGAGATATGAACATAAAAAGAATGTTTGTGAAGTGCTGCTGATGATTGTTTTACTTGGAATCGTAATGGGTACATGGAGGGAATTTTTTGCTTTTATAAGAACTGCATATCAGTACACTGTAACTTCCGGGTATGATGGCATAAAAGAAATGAACATTTGTTTTTTATTGTCTGTTATTTTGGCGGTGGCGTTAACACTGGCAACATTGATACCTGTGTGTGATAGTGTTGAAGATATGAAAGCTGCAAAGAGAGATCTGACGATCATTGAGATTGTAATGAGAGAGAAAGAAAATGAGAGATAGAGAAAAGACTTCATTCCGGTATAACGCTGGGGTGAGGTCTTTTTTTTGTGTTGAAAATGCTATTTTATAAATAAAACAAAATAAGAGGATACTAGCAGACCTTAACCGCAGGGTGGAGTTTGTGGGTAAGTGGCTGTTTATGGAATCGTTGGTAACTGGGTGGAGAATGTTGTGGGAAAATAGTGGGAAAGATTCTTATCTTTTTCCATGATTTTTCCATACATTATCCACGCGGTTATCAATGATGGAATAGCGGCTTATCCATAAAATCCATGCTGTTTTTAATAATATGTGCTACTTGCGAAAGATGGATAACATTTTGTGGAATACATTGTGGAATACTTTGACGTAAAAAGTATACTTTTTGAGGTAAATTTTTTTCTAAATAAGAAAATTTTAAACATATGAAAACCCAGTAAAATCAATGCATTACTGACTTTACTGGGTTTCTTTGAGAGAGCAGACAACGGGAATCGAACCCGCCTCCTCAGCTTGGGAAGCTGATATACTACCGATGTACTATGTCTGCCCGTAATGAAATAACTACTAATTATTATAGCAAAACGAAAAAAGATTGCAACCGTTTTTTTGACGGTGTAAACTGAGAGAGAGAAACATTGGAGGAAACGATAACGATATGAAATATCCAGAATTTTTACCGGAAAACGGAACGATCGGTTTTGTGGCACCATCTTTTGGCTGCAGTATAGAGCCGTACCATACAGCATTTTTAAATGCACAGAAGAAATTTACCGGACTGGGACATAGATTAGAACTTGGACCAAACTGTTATGCGTCGGAAGGAATCGGCATCAGCAGCACTCCGGAAGCATGCGGGGCGGAGCTGACAGAATATTATTGCAGCGATAAAAATGACATACTGATCTCCTGTGGCGGCGGTGAACTGATGTGTGAAATCTTAGACAAAGTAGATTTTGACAGGATCAGGGTGACAAAACCAAAGTGGTATATGGGATTTTCCGATAATACTAATATGACATTCCTGCTTGCCACGCTGTGCGATACAGCATCTATATATGGACCGTGTGCGGCGGCATTCGGCATGGAACCGTGGCATGAGAGCCTTTGGGATGCCTATCATCTTCTGCGTGGAGAAAAAAGCAGTATAGAGGGCTATGCACTGTGGGAAAAAGAAGGAAAAAAAGACGAGGAACATCCGCTTGAACCATACAATGTGACAGAAGAGAAAAAACTTATGGTATGTCTGCCTGAAAAACAGAAAAATAATGTGCAGTACAAACCATTGGTGCAGCCGGCAGAGGAATTACAGGAAGAAATCACCATGCAGGGAAGACTGCTTGGCGGCTGCATGGATTGTCTGGTCAACCTGCTTGGAACAGAATTTGATAAAGTACAGGAATTTACAGAGAAGTATCAGGATGACGGAATCATCTGGTTTTTAGAGTCCTGTGATCTGAATGTGATGTCTATCCGCAGGGCGGTCTGGCAGATGAAACATGCCGGATGGTTTTCGCATGTAAAAGGTTTTTTGATTGGAAGACCGGCGGTGTTCGGACAGGAAATGATGGGATTAGACCAGTACCATGCGGTTACAGACCTGCTTGCCGGGTATCAGGTACCGGTCGTTATGGATGCGGATATCGGACATATCCCACCGATGATGCCGCTTGTCTGCGGAAGTTATGCGGACATCAGTGTCAGTGGAAATGCGTTGAAAGTAAATATGCAGTGGAAATAGATTTCCCCCAAATTATAAAATGACATTCACATTGCTGCCGATTCCGGTGTTGAGCAGTGTGTTTAAATCAGCAGTTACCGGTGTAACAGATGCGATATTAAGTGCATTCACAGCGGTAGAACCGGTATCAGCAGAATCGGTTTTGCCGGTGGTGCTGTCGGAAACAGACGGGGATGTCTGTTTATTTGCATTGCGCTTTGCCAGTGCATCATTGTATTCGATCTGTGTCAGAATATTGCTTCTGTTTTCAAGACGTCTGGCATAGGAATTGACACGCTGCATGTATTCTGAATCTGCAGAAAACAGAGATTCAAATTTTGAAATGTCGGCTGAACTAAAAAGAGAACTGCGTGATTCAAGTGTGCCGTTATCTTTTACGGTGATACCGATCTTATCAAGCTGACTCTCATATTCGGCAGTCAGATTTTTCAGACTTTTCTGTGTATTTTTCATTGTCCGGTCATCTGATGCACCGGAAGAGTTTATCATATTATTATAAGTGCTGATAAATGCTGAAACATTGTTCTTTATATTTGTTTCATTATCGTCATCATATGTGAATGAGCCAAGGGAACGTATCGCACGGCGCAGTGCATGCGAATCGGCACCCGTGAGGGTGGAATTGGACAGATTACTGCGTGATGTGGTGGTACGTGCATCCGCATTTGCTGCATAAAAACGACGCATATAATAGGATGTACCAAGTGTGGTTCCGGCTCCGACATAAGCGGTATTGGCCATAAGAAAGACCTCCTTAAAAATCATCTGTTATATGTTTCGGTCGAAAAGCGTAGATAATTAACCATGGCATTGAAAATTTATTTGCGTTATACTACTATAGAAACAGCAGAAATATTACGACAGGAGGGAGAAGATTATGGAGATAATAGTTTGGTTGGCATTGATCATTTTCTTTGTGGTATTGGAGATCGCTACCGTTGGTCTGACATCAATCTGGCTGGCAGGAGGAAGTCTTGCAGGACTGATCTGTGCGGCATTTGGAATGGGAATCACGGGACAGATCATCGTATTTGCAGCAGTGTCATTTGTACTGCTTTATTTTACAAGACCCTGGGCTCTGAAATATTTAAAACCACATCTGGTTAAGACAAATTACGAGGAAGCAGTTGGGAAAAATGTCTGTGTTACCGAGCAGATAGATAATATCAGGGGAACCGGAACCGCGGTTATGAATGGTCTGGAATGGACAGCCCGCTCGGTGGATGATGAAAAGACCTTCGAGCCGGGGATGATCGTGATGGTAAAGGAAATCAAGGGTGTCACTCTTTATGTGACGGAGAGCAGTGATATGCCTCAGATGAATGGAGATAAATAGAAATGAAACTTGGAATGGTATTTGAAGGCGGGGCAAACCGCACGGTTTTTTCCTGTGGAGTAATGGATAAATTTCTGGAAGAAAATATCATGCCGGATTATTACATCGGTGTTTCCGCTGGAATGGCATATGGATTGTCATATCTTTCCGGGCAGAAAGGACGTAATCTGGAACTGATGGAAAAATATATGGCGGATAAGCGCTATATGGGTATGCGCCATCTGCTAAACCGCAAAGAACATGCGTATTACAATACGAAGTTTGTGTTTGAAGAAGTACCGAATGAGCTTCTTCCGCTTGATTATGATGCTCTGGCACGTTTTCCGGGAGAGATTGAAGCGGCAGTCACAAATATTCACACAGGAAAAGCAGAATACATGGAAGTCCCGCGTGGGAAAGAGATGAAGGATCTGCTGATCGCAACCTGTTCACTGCCGATTCTTTTTCAGCCGGTAAAGATCGGCAGACATTATTATCTGGACGGCGGACTTGCAGATTCGGTTCCTTATGAACATGCTATGGAAATGGGCTGTGAAAAACTGGTTGTTGTTCTGACAAGGGAACGCGGCTATGTAAAGACACAGGAAAAGGCGGCAGGCGTTATGAACCGTCTTTATCAGCGATATCCGAAGATCGTGGAGGATATGAAACTTCGCGCGGAGCGCTACAATGTTTCCATGGAAAAACTGATGCAGTTAGAGAAAGAGGAAAAAGTATTTGTGATCGCACCGGAGTCGACCTATGGAGTTGGCAGGACGGAGACGGATACCATAAAATTGCGCAGGCTTTATGATGAAGGTTATCGTATTGCCACAGAACAGACAGACGCCCTTCGCGCCTATTTGAATAAATAATGCAAAGGAGAAAAAAGATGAACATTGTATTTCTGGATGCAAAAACTATCGGGGAAGATATTGATCTCTCCGGGTACGACAAACTTGGAACAGTTATAAAATATGGATTTTCCACAACGGAAGAGGCGAGAGAGCGCACCAAAGATGCCGATGTGGTGATCGTAAATAAAGTACAGATCAATGAGACATCGATCGGTGAGGCAGAGCACTTAAAACTGGTCTGCGTGACTGCAACCGGAACGAACAATCTGGACAAAGCATATCTGGATGCACATGGCATTGCCTGGAGAAATGTTGCCGGATATTCCACGGAGACGGTGGCACAGCACACATTTGCCCTGTTATTCTATCTCTGGGAAAAATTAAGATACTATGATGACTATGTCAAATCAGAAAAATACGTTGGAGATATCACATTTACCCATTTTGATAATGTATTCCATGATCTGAATGGTAAGACATGGGGAATTATTGGGCTTGGAGCGATCGGACGAAGAGTTGCGGACATTGCCAAAATGTTTGGCTGCCATGTGATCTACTATTCTACAACAGGGAAAAATAACCAGCCGGGTTATGAGCGTGTGGAGTTTGATGAGCTGCTTGCAAAATCAGACATCGTGTCCGTACATGCGCCGCTGACAGAGCAGACAGAAGGGCTGATGAATGCAGAGGCATTTTCTAAAATGAAACCGTCTGCCATCTTTTTAAACCTTGGCAGAGGACCGATCGTTGTGGAAAGAGATCTTGCAGATGCGTTGGAAAATAAAACGATCGCAGGAGCCGGACTTGACGTACTTACCGTAGAACCGATGAGTGCAGAAAATCCATTGAAACGGATCAAGGACAGCGACCGTCTGATCATTACCCCTCATATTGCGTGGGCAAGCCTTGAGGCGCGCACCAGACTGATGAAAATCATTGAGGGACAGATCCGTGACTTCTTTGGCGGAAGTGATAAATAAACACTGGAAGGTACACTTTGCAAACAGCCTATTAGCCTGTTATCAGAAGTAATATACAAAAACAAAATACAGAAATAAAAATACCGCGCAGATTTGCGCGGTATTTTTATTTGAGGTGAGCTGCCTTTTGTCACATGGATCTTCATAGAAAATTGTAGAGTCGTTACTTCAGGCAATCAGCTCGGAATCGTAGCACTCAACCCGCTGTGAAACGAAAGATTTCCATATTCCTGCAAAAAATCCTGTATAGCAGCGTCCTGCCTTGCTGAATCAGCACCTGCATGAAGTGCAGCATACAGCGAATGGATCCGGGACAGGTACAGCTCTTTGGATTTATCATACAGTTCAAAGAAACTCTCATTGGAAGTAATGGAAGAATCCCATGGATTTTTCCACAGTGCATGTCTTAAATTAAATGGATCCGTGCGGAAAAACAAGGTATCACTCGGGATCAGTGGTGAAAACAGCGGATATCCGAGACAGATCCGCTCCGTCAGCCGGACAATGGCCTTTTTCTTTCCGGAATCATCGTGCATCAGCCAGAGACCAAGCTGCATGGAAAAAATAGCAAGGTACATGGTATATTTGCGGAATTTGACATCCGGAAAGGCATAGCGGTAGGCATAATAGAGCATACTTGCAATAACATGTTTCTGGCGGTGTGTCAGCCGGATCGTGTCCTCGGTATGGAAATTGCAGGGCTGGCGGTGCAGTTTTAAATCGAGCAGTGCGGTATCGATATCTGTTTCCAGATAGGCATGTCTTGAAAAATAGGCGTTTTCCTTTTTATCCTTATAGTGTGTCATGGCATAAATATACGGATGACATATTGTATCCAAGGTATAGTGCCCGAGAAAACCAATCAGGTAGGCTTCTGCAATGTTAAGATCCGTGCGGGAGGAAAACTGGTTACGGCTTTCAATCAGACCCTGGAAAAAGGCACTGGTCTCGCGGACATGGGCAAGAGCACCGATATTGTGACCTTCTAACACATAGGAAGGAAGATAATAAAAGAAAATATCCGGTCCCTGAAGTCCGAGACCGTAGGCAGCGCGATTATAATAAAGATTCTTTTTTAAAGAATTATTTTTCAGGTTATGATAAACCTCTCTTCCGAATATATAATGGGTAACATATCCAGGCATGATCAAAAATCTCCTTTCCATGAAATGAACCATCGTTATTATAACCAGTTTGGAAAGAACTGTTAAGCATGGCAGTTAAGATTTAAGAAAAAAGTAATAATCGCTGATTGACAAAGTTTATTGGAATGATATAATACAACATAGTTATCAATACTACATGATGACACATGAATGCTATGCAAATATTGTCTGATGTAGTCGGAAAATAGACAAAAAAGCAAATTTGTATATTAGATGGCTACATTAAAAAGTCATTGCATATTTAAAAAAGAGTGCAATTTTTTTATACTTGCTTCTAGTAAAAGAATGTGAAAAAAATAACGGAGGTCGGAGTTATGGCAAATTTAGCACTGACAGTAGAGAGAAAAGCATTCAGCGTCGCAATCGATGCTGCACTGAAAAGTCTGAACAAGGATCGTGAGAAAGGATTGTTACAGATCGTAGATCTTACAGAGAAATTTATGGGAGATAACTTCCGTAAAGAAGCTTATGATGGTGTAAGAAAAATGATCCAGAATCCGGATCACAAATGGATGCGCTATGTCAATCGTCTGTTGGATGAGACAGATCCGCATGTTGCAAAAATGACCGCATTAAACCTTGGTTTTCAGGCTGCATTTTATGGAACAAAGACCATCCGTAAAATGAGAGAGGTTCATGACTGTAATATCCCGTGGCTGATCTTAATGGATCCGACAAGTGCATGTAACCTTCACTGTACCGGATGCTGGGCAGCTGAGTACGGTAATAAATTAAATCTTTCCTTTGATGAGCTTGACAGCATCGTAACACAGGGAAAAGAACTTGGTATTTATTTTTACATGATGACCGGTGGAGAGCCTCTGGTTCGTAAAGCGGACATCATCAAACTCTGTGAGAAACACAATGACTGTGCATTCCACTGCTATACAAATGGTACACTCGTAGATCAGAAACTCTGCGATGATATGAAACGTGTCGGCAACCTTTCCTTATCCATCAGCCTTGAGGGATTTGAGGATGCGAATGATTTCCGCCGTGGAGAGGGCGTATATGATAAAGTTCTTCATGCAATGGACCTTTTACATGAGAACGGATTGATTTTCGGAAACAGTGTATGCTATACTAGCAAAAACATGGATGCTGTTACATCTGACGAATTTTTTGATCTTCTGATCGAGCATGGAAGCCGTTTTGCATGGTATTTCCATCTGATGCCGGTAGGTATGAAAGCTGCTCCGGATCTGATGCCGACCAAAGAACAGCGTGAATATATCTATCACAGAATCCGTGAGGTTCGTGCGATGGAAGGTGGAAAAGAAATCTTTGTTATGGATTTCCAGAATGATGGTGAGTTCGTAGGCGGATGTATTGCAGGAGGAAGAAACTACTGCCATATCAACCCGAAGGGTGACGTGGAGCCATGCGTATTCATTCATTATTCCGGTGCAAATATCCGTGAAAAATCACTGTTAGAGTGTTTGAAACAGCCATTATTCATGGCATACAGAGATAACCAGCCATTCAACGACAACATGCTGCGCCCATGTCCGATGCTTGAGAACCCTGAGATCTTACAGCGTATGGTACATGAAACAGGTGCGCACTCCACAGATGTTGAGGAGGCAGAGCCGGTAGAACATTTATGTGGAAAATGTGAGGCATATGCATGTGAATGGAAAGAAACGGCAGACAGACTCTGGAAAGAGCATCCATATAAACAAAAAGGATACACCAACTTCAAAAAGAAATAAGGGGCGATTGTTATCAGTAAAATACAAAAGCAGCTTTTAAAATGGGGACTGGTACTGGCGGTCATTGGGATCATTGTATATACATTCCGCGATTCGGCAGGACCGATTTTAGAACAGCTTACGAAAACATCACCGGCCGTTGTCATTGGCATTTGTCTGATGGCAGCGGTATATCAGATCATAGAAGGCATAATCACGACCGTGCTTGCAAAGCAGTATCGGTCGTCTTTTGCATGTAAAAATGGTATTACGAATGCGTTTTTATGCTCTTTTTACCGGGTGGCGACATTGGGGAGCGGTTCTGGTGTTGTGGCGATCATTTATCTGGGGGAGCAGGGAATCGAATACGGCGGTGGATTTGGGCTGTATATGATACAGTATGCACTCCATAAAATGAGCATAGCGTTGTTTTCCGCGATTCTTTTTGTGATGAACTGGGAATTTATGAAAAGCTGGTTTGGAGATTACGCGGGACTTTTAGCAGGCGGATATGCGGTCACATTTGTGATCACCATCGGTCTGTTCCTGTTCTGCTGTTCAAAGAAATTCCACCGGCTGATCTTCCGGCTGCTGGATATCGTAAATCAAAAATTCCACGGAAGATTTGAAATAATGGAAGCGGAGATCAAAAGACAGTGCATGATGCTTGAGGATGCCTCGAAGCATTTACTGAAAAATAAAAAAGCAACCACAGGCGTGATCTTTCTTTGTCTGTTGAAATGCTGTTTCTGGTATGGAATCCCGTATCTTCTTTTTAAAGGCGTCCAGTTTCAGGGAAATCCGGCATTGACTCTGTCGCAGGTGCTTGCGATCACGTCACTGTCCGTTATGCTTGCGGCGGTGATTCCGTCTCCGGCGGGAATTGGCTCTACAGAGTTTGTGTTCACGACACTTTTTGCCGGAATCGTCGGCACGGGCATGGCGGGGTCAGCATCGCTTTTGTACCGCTTTGGCACATTTGTATTTCCATTTCTGGTGGGAACCGTTGTCGTGCTTATCAGGCATTTTAGAAGAAAAAAAATATCTGGTAACCGCATATGAAAAGATTAGTTGTAATCTCAAAGTAAATATAGTAATATGAATAAAGGCACAAAACAGATAGTATACTGTATTTAAAATTGAATTAGGGAGGAGTTTTATATGCCAGGAGTAATTGTAGCACTGATTATTTTAATTATTGTAGCACTGCTGATCGCAGTATCCTGTGTTAAGATCGTTCCACAGGCGACTGCATGCGTGGTAGAACGTCTGGGAGGTTATCTCGCAACATGGTCTGTAGGTATTCATTTCAAAGCACCGTTTATCGACCGTGTGGCAAAGAGAGTTGTATTAAAAGAGCAGGTGGTGGATTTCCCGCCACAGCCGGTTATCACAAAAGATAACGTAACAATGCAGATCGATACCGTTGTATATTTCCAGATCACAGATCCGAAACTTTATGCATATGGAGTGGAAAATCCGATCATGGCGATCGAGAATCTGACAGCAACCACACTGCGTAACATCATTGGTGATCTTGAACTTGATGAGACACTGACATCGAGAGAGACAATCAACACGAAGATGAGATCTTCTTTAGATGTTGCGACTGATCCATGGGGAATCAAAGTCAACCGTGTTGAGTTAAAGAATATCATCCCGCCTGCAGCGATCCAGGATGCGATGGAGAAACAGATGAAGGCAGAGCGTGAGCGACGTGAAGCGATCCTGCGTGCAGAGGGTGAAAAGAAATCAACAGTCCTCGTTGCAGAAGGTAAGAAAGAATCTGCAATTCTTGACGCAGAGGCAGAGAAACAGGCAGCAATTTTACGTGCAGAGGCAAAGAAAGAGGCAACGATCCGCGAGGCAGAAGGTCAGGCAGAAGCTATTTTAAAGATCCAGCAGGCAAATGCAGACGGACTTCGCATGATCAAAGAAGCTGCACCGGATCAGAATGTGATCCAGTTAAAGAGCTTAGAGGCATTTGCAAAAGCAGCAGACGGAAAAGCAACCAAGATCATTATTCCGTCCGAGATCCAGGGAATCGCAGGTCTTGCAAAATCTGTTACGGAAATTGCAGCAGATCATAAATAAAATCAGAAAAATTTATCAGAACGGATGGTGCGCATGGTGTACCATCCGTTGTGGCATAAAAAGAAAATATGCGCAGCCATGCAAAAGGAGAGAAAAGGACATGAACTTAAAAGGACGTAATTTTTTAAAACTAATGGATTTTACACCGGAAGAGATTACATACATGATCGACCTTGCGGCAGATCTGAAAGCGAAGAAAAAACAGGGCATCCCGCATGACAGCCTGACCGGAAAAAATATTGCACTTATCTTTGAAAAGACAAGCACCAGAACACGCTGCTCTTTTGAGGTGGCAGCACATGATCTCGGCATGCATGTTACTTACCTTGACCCGTCAGGTTCCCAGATCGGCAAAAAAGAGAGCATCCCGGATACCGCCCGTGTGTTAGGACGTATGTTTGATGGTATTGAATACCGTGGATATGGACAGGATATCGTCGAGGAGCTTGCAAAATATGCAGGCGTACCGGTATGGAACGGCCTGACCAACGAGTTTCATCCGACACAGATGCTTGCAGATATGCTGACGATCCGTGAGCACCTTGGCAGATTAAAAGGTGTGAGACTGGTTTACATGGGCGACGCACGTTATAATATGGGTAATTCCCTGATGGTGACCTGTGCAAAACTCGGTATGGATTTTGTTGCATGTACAAGCAAAAAATACTTCCCGGATGCAAAACTGGTAGAGTATTGCGAAGGTGTTGCAAAAGAAACGGGCGCTTCTATTACCCTGACAGAGGATGTTAAAGAAGGAACAAAAGATGCAGATGTTATTTATACGGATGTCTGGGTATCCATGGGTGAGCCGGATGAGATCTGGGAGGAGCGTCTCCACGATCTGATGCCATATCAGGTAAATAAAGAAGCTATGGCAAATGCAAAAGAGGGTGCCATTTTCATGCACTGTCTGCCGGCATTCCACGACTTAAAGACCAGGATCGGCAAGGAAGTTTATGAGAAATTCGGTTACAGTGAGTTGGAAGTAACGGATGAAGTATTTGAGGGCAGACAGTCTGTCGTATTTGACGAGGCGGAAAATCGTATGCATACGATCAAGGCAGTGATGCTTGCAACGCTTGGAGATTAGTGTGAAAATTTGTGCTGGCACACAAATGTAAGATGAGCAAAGAACAGTGTACCGGGTATGGATATTTTGGAGGAAACAGATGAGGACACAGCTACTAGCGGCATTAAAGGAAGCCGATGATTATATTTCCGGTCAGGAACTGTGTGAGCACTTTGGAGTATCGCGCACTGCAATCTGGAAAGCGGTGAAGCAGTTAAAAGAGGCTGGATATGTGATCGAGGCAGTGCAGAATAAAGGATACAAGATCGTGTCGACACCGGACTGCCTGAATACGGCAGAACTGGAAAGCATCCGGAAAACAAAGTGGGCAGGTCGTGAAATTTTTTATTTTGATACAATTGATTCCACAAACACAAAGGCAAAACAGCTTGCGGAGGAAGGACATCCGACTGGAACGCTGGTTGTTGCGGAAAAACAGGAAGCAGGCCGCGGCCGCCGTGGAAGAGGATTTGAATCACCGGCGGGTGTCGGGATATTTATGACTCTGGTGCTCAAACCGGATTTTGCACCGGATCGCGCTTCTATGCTGACGCTCATAGCAGCGCTTGCAGTATCGAAAGCCATCTCGGAGAAAACTGGACAGGAAGCAGAGATCAAATGGCCGAACGATATTGTGATGAACGGCAAAAAAGTTTGTGGAATCTTAACGGAGATGAGCGCACAGTTAGATTATATCAACCATGTTGTCATCGGTATCGGTATTAACGTCCAGAATGAGTCATTTCCAAAAGAAATTGAACAGGTGGCGACCTCGATTCTGATGGAGACCGGACAGCATGTGAACCGTGCAGAGCTGATCGAGGCAGTGTTAGAACAGTTTGAACGTTATTATGAAATATTTTTAGAAACCGAAGATTTAAGCGGTCTGGTCAAAGAATATAATGCACATCTGATCAATATGCAAAAACAGGTCAGGGTATTAGATCCCAAAGAACCTTATGAGGCAAAAGCAATGGGAATCACGCCGCATGGTGAGCTGATCGTGGATACCTGGGAAGGCAGAAAACTGGTATCCTCCGGCGAAGTTTCCGTGAGAGGAGTATACGGATATGTCTGAGAGAGAAGAAGTGGTGCTCTGCGGAGCGAGCGCTTACAATAAAAAATTTTATCTGAATCAGGATTTTAAGGGACTGCCGGACTCGATCAAAGATGAATTAAAGATTATGTGTGTCCTTTTCACGGAGGATATCGGTGGTATTTTTCAGGTCGTCTTTGATGAGGAAGGCAATTTAGAGTTCCGTACTTCCAGTGATGAGAATGATCTTTTGTATGATGAGATCGGATGCGGACTAAAAATACGTGAGCTGCAGCGCACAAAAGAAGAACTGCTTCGCGCTTTAGAGATGTATTATAAAGTGTTATATATTGGTGTGGACGAATCAGAAATGTAAAGAAAAAGGTAGGAAAATACGATGGTAATCACGATTGACGTAGGAAATACAAATATCACTGTAGGAGTATTCCGTGGGGATGAGGTAATGGCAACTTTTCGTATCACGACGAAGATGCCGCGTACTTCGGACGAGTATGGAATGCTTTTGTCAAATCTGTTAGAGCAGAATAAGATCAGACATGATGACATCGAGGATGCAATCATAGCTTCTGTTGTTCCAAATGTGATGCATTCCTTAGAGGGTGCGATCATCAAATATTTTGGTATCAATCCAATCATTGTGGAGCCGGGTACCAAAACAGGAATCCGCGTGGTAACCGAGAACCCGCGGCAGATCGGTGCAGACCGTATCGTGGATGCGGCAGCAGCATATGAGCTGTATGGCGGACCGGTACTGGTACTTGATTTTGGCACTGCCACTACTTATGATCTGGTCGATAAAAACGGAGCATTTGTTTCCGGGGTAACTGCACCGGGAATCCGCATTTCTGCAAAAGCGTTGTGGGAAGATGCGGCAAAACTGCCGGAGATCGAGATCCGCAAACCGGAGAGCATTCTTGCAAAAGAAACGATCTCAAGTATGCAGGCAGGTCTTGTATATGGACAGATCGGACAGACGGAATATATCGTGAAACATATGATCGAAGAGGCTGACATGGGACCGGTCAAGGTTGTTGCAACCGGTGGATTGGGACGTATCATTGCAAATGAGACAGATGTGATCGATGTGTATGATCCGAACCTGACATTGAAGGGAATGAACCTTATTTATAAGAAGCAGAACCGTAAATCAGGTAAGATTAAGAAATAAGAGATATCTGACCGGGAGATTCAGGATGCCTGGATCGGGTATAAGAGAGTGAATTATTTAGGAAATGGTGGCATGGGAGAAATCAGACGACTTCAGATTGGAAATGTAACGTTAGAAAATAACCTGATATTAGCACCGATGGCAGGCGTGACAGACCTGCCATTTCGTTTGCTTTGCAAGGAACAGGGAGCGGGACTGCTGTGCATGGAGATGGTCAGCGCAAAGGCGATCCTTTATAAAAACAGAAATACAGAAGAACTTTTGACGATCGACAAACGCGAGAATCCGGTGTCGCTGCAGCTGTTTGGCTCTGACCCGGATATCATGAGTGAGATTGCAAAACAGATCGAGGACAGACCATTTGACATTTTAGACATCAACATGGGCTGCCCGGTGCCGAAAGTGGTCAACAACGGCGACGGTTCTGCGCTTATGAAAAATCCAAAGCTCGCCGGGGAGATCATTGAAAAGACTGCCCGTGCAATCAAAAAGCCGGTTACGGTCAAGATCCGCAAAGGATTTGACGAGGAACATGTCAATGCGGTTGAGATGGCTCACATTGCGCAGGAATCCGGTGCTGCGGCAGTGGCAGTCCACGGCAGGACAAGGTCACAATTTTATTCGGGAAAGGCTGACTGGGATATCATAAGACAGGTAAAAGAGGCAGTTTCCATCCCCGTGATCGGAAATGGTGATATTTTAACGGCGGCGGACGTGATCGCAATGCAGAAACAGACCGGCTGTGACGGCTTTATGATCGCACGCGGTGCGGAGGGAAATCCGTGGATCTTTGCGCAGATCCTTCATTATTTTAAGACGGGTGAAGAACTTCCGAAACCGACGTTCGAGGAAGTGACACAGATGCTCCTTCGGCATGCCCGTATGCAGCTTGAATTTAAAGGCGAATACACCGGTATCCGTGAGATCAGGAAACATGCCGCCTGGTATACAGCCGGCTACCGTAACTCTTCTAAGCTGCGGGGCAGGATCAACGAGGTGGAGACATATGAGCAGCTTGAGGCATTGTTTCAGGAGGTCTGCGGTTTTATGGCATGATCCGAGTGCCCAAAGGCGATTCGTGACTTAGCGACTGGCAGAAAAATTCAATCCGGTAAAGTTAAAATGAAGGAAACAAAAAAGACATAAGTAAAATTCCGGAAAAAGTACTGAATCAGAAAATGCTGTCATAAAGATGGAAAAAGGAATATGACGGAGAAGCGCGATGTATTTTTCCAATGAATTTTTATATGATTTTAAACCAGTGTACGAAGGCATTCTTGCGGCAAAAAGTGTGAAGCCGGAGTGCGCGATTGTCGAGGTGATCGATGAGGAACCGGATGGAGCAGGGATGTTTGAGCCGGCAGGGACGCTCGATGTGCTGGAGCAGATCGGGGATGAGCTTAATGCGCTTACAATTTATACAGACCGGCCTGCATATTTTCATGAGTTTGCAGAGACAATGTATGAGAAGACCGGACTGGTTTCACTTATCGTATCGAAAAAGCGTCTTGGATTAGCAAAGAATAAGGAAAAAAACAGCAGTATTTTTCTGCTTGATTTTGAATGGAACAGTGCTCTGTATGAAAAACAGATTGCGCTGGGAAAACATTATATCCCCATCCATAAAAGAGCCTGGCGAACAGCTGAAAATCTTGACATAGCAGTGCCTATCGGTTATAATACTGTGATTGTTAAGAGACCAAAAAAGAAGACGGGGGCGCCGTGGCAGGACAGATTTGAGAAGGCTTTTTATCGTTCATAGCGTCTGGTGCAAAGTATTGTGCCGCCGTATACATGAACCGAACAATAATTATTATAAAGAAGGGTAAATGCAATGGACAAGAAAAACATTCTGACTTATGAAGGACTCAAGAAACTGGAAGACGAATTAGAGAACTTAAAAGTTGTAAGAAGAAAAGAAGTTTCACAGAAGATCAAAGAGGCAAGAGAGCAGGGAGACTTATCTGAGAATGCTGAGTACGACGCTGCAAAGGACGAGCAGAGAGACATCGAAGCACGTATTGAAGAACTTGAGAAAATCTTAAAGAATGCAGAAGTAGTTGTCGAGGAAGAGGCTGATCTTGATAAAGTAAGCATCGGATGCAGCGTAAAGATCCTTGACTGCGAATTTGATGAGGAATTAGAGTATAAGATTGTTGGTTCTACCGAGGCTAACAGCTTAAAAGGCAAGATTTCCAACGAATCACCGGTTGGTAAGGCACTGCTTGGCAAACAGGTAGGTGATACCGTTACTGTTGAGACACCGGCAGGAGAGTTTTCATACAAAGTGCTTTCAATTCACAGAGCAAACTAAGAGACAGGAACGTCGGGCAGAAGGTCTGCCCGGGGAATAAAACAAGTGGAGGATAAACATGGCAGAGCAGAACAATAACCAGCAGGATTTAAACCAGCTGCTTCAGGTACGTTATGACAAGCTGCATGAACTGCAGGAGAACGGAAAAGATCCGTTTGTCATCACAAAATATGATGTGACAAATCACTCAACCGACATCGTAGAAAATTTTGATACAATGGAAGGTAAACCGGTATCGATTGCCGGCCGTATGATGTTCAAACGTGTGATGGGAAAAGCATCATTCTGCAATATTCAGGATTTAAAGGGACGTATCCAGGTATACGTTGCAAGAGACAATATTGGTGAGGAGATCTACAAAGATTTCAAGAAATCTGATATCGGCGATATCTGGGGCGTAAAGGGATACGCTTTCCGTACCAAAACAGGCGAGATTTCTATCCATGCTGAGGAGATGACACTGCTGTCAAAATCATTACAGATCCTTCCGGAGAAATTCCACGGACTGACTGATACAGATATGCGTTACCGCCAGAGATATATCGACCTGATCATGAATCAGGAGAGCAAGGAAGTATTCATCAAACGTTCCAAGATCTTAAAAGAGATCCGTAACTTCTTAGCTGACCGTGATTTCATGGAAGTTGAGACTCCGATGCTTGTATCTAATGCAGGCGGAGCAGCAGCAAGACCGTTTGAGACACATTACAATGCCTTAAATGAGGATGTAAAACTGCGTATCTCTCTGGAGTTATACTTAAAGAGACTGATCGTCGGCGGACTTGAGCGTGTATACGAGATCGGCCGTGTATTCCGCAATGAGGGTGTTGATACCCGTCATAACCCGGAGTTCACACTGATGGAGCTGTATCAGGCATACACAGACTATGAGGGCATGATGGAACTGACAGAGTCCATGTTCCGTTATCTTGCAGAGAAAGTCTGCGGAAGCACAAAGATCAGCTACAATGGCATCGAGATCGACCTTGGCAAGCCATTTACACGCATGACCATGAACGATGCGATTAAAAAATATACCGGAATCGACTTTGATACCGTAGCAGATGATGCAGCAGCAAAGAAACTTGCTGAGGAGCATCACATTGCATACGAGGAACGCCACAAGAAAGGTGATATCATCAACCTCTTCTTCGAGGAGTTCTGTGAGAAAGAACTGATCCAGCCGACCTTTATCATGGATCATCCGATTGAGATTTCTCCGCTTACCAAGAAGAAACCGAGCGATCCTACCAAGGTAGAGCGTTTTGAGCTTTTCATCAATACATGGGAAATGTGTAACGCATACTCCGAGTTAAACGATCCGATCGACCAGCGTGAGCGTTTCGCAGCACAGGATGCAAATGCAGCAGCCGGTGACGACGAGGCAGAGCACACAGACGAGGATTTCTTAAATGCATTAGAGATCGGTATGCCGCCAACGGGTGGTATCGGATACGGAATCGACCGTCTTGTGATGTTACTCACAGACAGCGCAGCAATCCGCGACGTTTTACTGTTCCCCACAATGAAGACCCTGGAACCAAAGCGGGCTGAAAACAAAGCCGAAAAAGCAGCGGTAAATGGTTCTGCAGAGGATGCAACTGTGTCCGCGCCAAGCGTACAGATTGATCTTTCCAAGGTGAAAATCGAGCCTTTGTTTGCAGATGATGTAGACTTTGAGACATTCAGCAAGTCTGATTTCAGAGTGGTTAAGATCGAAGCCTGTGAGGCAGTGCCGAAGTCCAAGAAGCTCTTGAAATTCACACTGAATGACGGAACAGACCGGAAACGCACCATTTTAAGCGGTATTCACGAGTATTACGAGCCGGAAGAGCTGGTTGGTAAGACCTGTGTGGCAATCACAAACCTGCCGCCGAGAAAGATGATGGGTATTGATTCCGAGGGTATGCTGATTTCTGCAGTGTACGAGTATGACGGACGGGAAGGCTTAAATCTTTTGATGCTGGATGACAGTATTCCGGCAGGAGCAAAGCTGTACTAAAGAGGTCATTTACTACAAAAAATCGCGTTACTACAACTTTTCTACAACTTTTGCGCGAGACCCTACGAAACCGGATGAAGCAATATGAAAGGCGGATCTGCTTATAAAATGCAGATTCGCCTTTCTTTTTACATCAGCTTCATGTTCACACTAATGTTTTTTGCCTTCTCCTGCATATTCTCTTGTGTGATATGGGTGTAGATGTCCATTGTAGTAGAGAAATCGGCATGCCCCATGACTTGCTGAATGAATTTAACATCGTTGGTGCTTTCGCAGAGCCGGGTACAGAAGGTGTGCCGCAAGTTGTGAACACTAAAATGAGGGAGCAGATCCGGTTCACGGTCTTCCAGTTCAGCCTGATCCATTTCCTCCATGTTGTAAGTTACGCTGATTCTCTCAATCGCCCGATTGATATTGTGGGCGCTCATGAATGAGCCGGTTCTGTTGCGGAAAACAAAACCGTGAACTCCTCCTAACACCAGTTGATCGTCTGGATACAATGCGTCGATGGTTTCAATCTGGAGGCGAAGCTGCTCGGCCACCTCTGGATAGAGGATAGGGATAATTCGTGTACCGCTCTCAGTTTTGGGAGTGGTAATGTGAAATCCGGCTTTTCCGTCAATGACCCGGTAGATTAAGTTGTGGTTGACGGAGATTGTGTTTTCGCTCAAGTTAATATCGCTTTTGGTAATGCCGGTACATTCTGCTACACGCATTCCTGTTCCAAGGAGCACAGTCATGATGGGGAGCCAATGGCTGTATGTAGGGGACTTGGCAATAAAACGCAGGAAATTCTGCTGTTGCGTTTTAGTGAGTGCGATCCGCCGTTTAGGCTTTGGAGCGCTGCCATCCGTCTTGAGCTTGCGGTAAATGCCCTTGCTGGGATTTTTGCGGATGTAATCGTCGTCCACGGCCATTTCAAGCGTAGGGTGAACAATGGTGTTGATGCTCTCCAGTGAGTTGATAGCAAAGCCGTGTTTCAGCAGTTTGGTATAAAACGCGAGAATATCACTTCTGTGGATTTGTGGAAGAGGCATGTTAGCGAAAGGCTCTTCTTTCACATAGAAGTCCCACAGGTAAAGATAATTTGCTCTGGTAGAGGGCTTCAGTTTGATGTTGTTATTCATGTAGACCTTGAACATATCATTCAGGGTAAGCTTCATGGCTTCCTGAGTACGGATGCCATCATCCTTATCTTTGTTGATCTGCTTTTCTTTGACACGAAGACTTGCGAGATCGGAGTCGTAGAGATATTTCTTTTTAGTGCCTAATTTGTAGACATACATATAGCTGCCATCTGCCCGTTGTGTTTCTCCGGGCCGAAGATTTCGTCCTTTGTTGTCTTTTCTCACTTTTGCCATTACTGGTACCTCCTGATTATAAAAGTGTAGTGCGCCTTACTGGCATGGTTATTTAGCCGGAAATATCATAAAGATATTCTTTGATACGCTGGACACTCCATAGGACACGGGTGTTCATGGTAATGCGTGCATTGGCAAGATCCCCAATCTGTACTGCAGTGTGCCTTCCACAGCACAACAGTTTGCAAAGGGTATCGGTATCAACAGCCAAGCACTGCTCCGGCGGTAGGTCATTCGGTTTTCTTTTCTCCATAATCGTCCTCCTTTTTTCGATTACAATGATCCCTTACGATTTGTAGAAGAAGGTTTTCAACAAAAACAATGAAAACGGTCTTGAGGTCAGGAAGTATTGAAATAACAAAAGAACTCTAATGGGGCCATTTCCTACGCCAGAACGGTTCTGCCGTGTATTTCAGGCTGCTGCTGTGCAACACTTCGATTATGGGCGCGCTTCTGTGGTCATCGCACACTGTCCAGAATTCCTGTATAACTCCCCATAGAGGTTATGAACTTGTCAAGGTACTAAAAGAGCGTAGGGATCATCCGGTATTACCAAATGATCCGATACATCCTATAAATAGGCGGGGAAGAAAGAACTTCTGCAAAGAGGAAAGAAAATTTAAAGAAAATCCAAAATCAATATATAGAATGTTTGAATTGACAAGCACTATATATTGTGTTAGAATTGCAATGTAATTGATTTTTGTGCGTTGCCCGTCAGGGTACACAGGCTTTAGGGCTTGTGTTGCGGAGTAATGACTGCATTGCACACGCTGTTAATTTTGTACTTGTGTCAGTAGTATCACTGCGCCTTTTCAGGCCGGTATATTGCTGGCTTTTTTTATTTTACGGGATTTACCCACCATTGCGAGAATGACATCGGTTCATAGGCAACTATGGACGCCAGGCTTTATGCCGTCTGTCATTCTCGCTTTTTTATTGCCTGTAAGCCTGAAAGGGCTTTAAGGATAAATCAAAACTGAGAAAGGCAGGTCATGTACATGAATGTGAAGCAGAAAAGAAAGCAGAATGGTCGGCGGGTCAAGCCGGCACACTCCACGGACTGGAAGATGAAGAGACAGGCAGTATCTTCGCTCCGGCCCCAAAATGTTGCACCAATGGCGAGGGCAGTTATTTTGCCCCGAAGATCACGAAGGGGGATTTGATATGTCTGGCAGCAATAGTGCTGAACGAAAGCGGCATGAACCGCTGGTGCTGGTAGAAACGGCAGATCTTTCAGAAGAAGACTGGCTGGATTACCGGCGCCGTGGAATCGGCGGCAGCGATGTATCAGCAATCTTTGGCACTTCTCCATTCCGGACAGCCAGGGATCTGTACTACGACAAACTGAACATAGCGTCAGTGGAAGATGATGAGGGCAACTGGGTTGCCATGGAAATGGGGCATTTGCTGGAGCCTCTGGTAGCAAAGATATTCGAGCGGAAAACCGGATATCGGGTCTACCAAATCAAAAAGATGTTCCAGCACCCACAGTATCCTTGGATGCTGGCTGATGTGGACTACTTTGTGGAACTGCCGGATGGCACCACAGCGATCCTTGAGATCAAGACCACAAACTATAATGCCAGAGATAACTGGTGGATGAATGGGAAGGAGACTGTTCCAGTCTACTATGAATCTCAGGGGCGTCATTATATGGCAGTAACGGATCTTGACCGATGTTTCTTTTGCTGCCTGTATGGTAACAACGAGGAGGAAGTTATTATCCGGGAGGTCAAGCGTGATTTCGAGTATGAGGCTGAGATGGTCTTTTTGGAGCAGTATTTCTGGGAAAACCATGTCCAGCGCCATGTGCCGCCGCCCTATACAGAAAGTGGGGCCTTGATTATTGAGAGCGCACGCAAACACTTTGGCCCGGCAGATAAAAATGCCCCGGCCGTTGCACTCGACCTGGATATGACTGCAAAACTTATGCAGTATTTGCGGCTTCTGGATGAAAAGAAAAATGCAGAGGTGTACTCCAAAGAAATCGACAAGGATATTCAGCGTCTGAAGGCGCTGTTGATTGCGGAAATGGGTACCAGCTGCACTGCAGTCTGTGAGCAGGAGGGAGTGAACTATACGGTTACCTATACCCCTGTTCGCAAGTCCGTCATCGACAAGGATAACCTGCTTCGGTTGAAACTGGAGCATCCGGATATTTACGAGCAGTTTGTTACAGTATCCGAATCCAGACGGTTCAGTGTTAGAGCCTCGATTATGGAGGCCGCTTAGTGAGGTGAAAAAGGATGAATTGTATTGGTACCTACGACGGGACGATTTTTTATAATCCTGCCAATAAGTTTTGTATCATCAGTGTAAAAACCGCAGACCAGAGTGTGCCAGCTGAGGCCAGGTCAAACAGGCGGTACAAAGACCATTTGATCCGCTTTACAGCTGTGGGGTATGAGATTCCACGGACAGATGCGGTAGAGTTGGAACTGGCTGGTGAATGGGCAAAAGGCAAGTATGGTGTCCAGCTCCAGGTGGAGCAGTGGCGTGAAATTGTGCCCAGAACAAAAAACGGCGTAGAGGGCTACCTTGCCTCCGGGCTTATCAAAGGGATTGGTCCCAAAACTGCCGCAGACATTGTGGAGCGGTTCGGTGTGGACACATTGGATATTCTGGAACACCAGCCGGAGCGGCTGTTGGAGATCCGGGGCATTACGGAAAATAAATTGGAGGACATCAAAGCTTCTTATGCAGAAAACCGTATGCTCCAAGGAATTATGACCTTGCTGGCACCGTTTAAGATTACTCCCAAGACGGCATTGAAAATATATCAATATTTCGGCCCGACCAGCGTAGAGATTTTGGAAAAGAGCCCATTTGAGCTTTGCCAGATCTCCGGCTTTGGATTTCGGCGGGTAGATGCAATCGTACAAAAGAGCGGGGGCGATCTCCATGACCCCATGCGTATCAAAGGGGCTGTCTTTTGTGCGCTGGATGAGGGCAAGAGTAAACGAGGCCATCTGTACATCAGTTCTGAAGAACTGGAGAAATCAGCGCTGAAACTGCTCAATGAGAAGATACCTGTACCGGAGCTTCGCCTGCATCAGCAGGAAGTCAGGGATATGATGCAGGAAATGATCCTGAATGGAGCAATCGTTTCCGTGAAGGATAATATCTATCTTCCCAGAGTGTTTGCCCAAGAGGATGAAACGGCGCGCCGGATCGCCCAGCGTCTGGTCACCCAGATGCCAGTAGAGCATATTGCGCCGGTGCTGGAACAGGTCAAGGTTGAAATGGGACTGCGCCTGTCTGCACAGCAGGAGGCTGCGGTCTATGCTGCATTTAGGCATGGCTTGTCAGTGATTACGGGTTCTCCTGGTACTGGTAAAACAACAGTGCTGCGGACGATACTTGAGGTTTACCGGCGGCTGCACCCTGATGGCAAAATTGCTCTTATGGCGCCTACCGGTCGGGCAAGCCGCAGGATGTCGGAGAGTACCGGCTTTGAGGATGCCCGAACATTACACAGTGGTCTGGGACTGACCAGTGAAGAGGATGAGGGTAGCCGGAACAGAAAGTCAGAGCCACTGTCGGCCGATTTAATCATTGTGGATGAGTTTTCCATGGTGGATATGTGGCTTGCCGAGAAATTCTTTGAGCGCATGAAGGCAAATGCCAGAATCGTACTGGTAGGCGACCCAGATCAGCTTCCGAGCGTAGGAGCCGGAAATGTGTTTCGTGAGATCATCGAGACCCAAATCGTCCCGGTAACGGTGCTGGATCAGATTTTCCGTCAGTCGAAGGACAGTCTGATTGCCTATAACGCCAAATTTATCAACGAGGGCAATACCAAACTGTTTTATGGACCGGACTTTGTTTTCGTGTCTGGTGATAGTCAGGAAGACACCGCTGAAAAGATTACAGAACGGTATTGTTTGGAGATACAGGAGAGTGGCATTGAGAATGTGCAGATTCTTTCACCTTTCCGTTCAGAAGGCGCCGCGTCGTCGGAACAGCTGAATGAAACCATTCGTGAATTGGTCAACCCATTCCGCTCTGCGGAGGAAGAAATCAAGTTTGGCCCCAGGATATTCCGGGTCAATGACCGCATCATGCAGACCAAGAACACAGAAAAGGTCTCTAATGGAGATCTGGGTTTCATCCGGTATATTAAGGACACTGACCAGGGTAAAAAAATCGGCATGGATTTTGGCGCTGGCAGAACACTGGAATACGGCGTAGATGATTTGAGCAATGTGGATCTGGCTTATGCTACTACGATCCACAAGGCTATGGGCTCTGAGTATGAGACCGTTATTATGCCGCTGCTCAAAGCGCACACCATCATGATGTACCGTAATCTGCTCTACACCGGAATCACGCGTGCCAAAAAGCGGGTGGTTCTGATTGGGCAGAAACAGGTATTGTTTATGGCAATCCATCGTAATGAGATCGGCAAGCGGAATACGCTGCTGGGTATGCGTATTCAGATGTATTTCAAAGCCTACGCAAAGAAAGCCGGTATCCCCATTCCGGCTGCGTTGGAAGAACAATTAAAGAACGCAAGTTAAAAAAGAGAGGTCAGATGCAGAAATAGCACTTGGCGTCTCCTATTTTTATGTCAGAAAGGAGTTTCCAACATGAACGAAAAAAGTAATCCGATGCCTATGATGTACAAAACAATTCCGGCAGTGGCAGAACTGAACAAGGTGCCGGGCTTTGACCCGCTCAAATTTCTGCGCCATAAGGTATCCAGAAAGACCAATGAGGAAATGCTGCAGTTGGAATTGCCTTATCAGAAACTGTGGTTCCGTCTGCGTCACCCACAGGGCCGCATGAAACTGACTACCCTGCGAATCACGGAACAGCTTGCGATTATGGAGGCCAGAGTCTATCTGGACCGCAGTGATGCAGAGCCCATCAGCAGTTACATCTCGCAGCACAGTGCAGAAGAAGGTACTGACTATGTACAGGCTGCCCAGGATGAGGCATTGAGTGCTGCGCTGTCGGATGCCGGTTTCGGTCTGCAGTTTGCCGATGTTGCTGTTGACAGTACGGGCAAGGTGTTTGGAAGCAGTATTCCGCTTTCCGGGACGGCTCCTATCCAGCAACCGATGCCAAATGCGGCGCAGAGGCCCGTAGAAGCCCTTGGAGCGGCGCTGCGGCAATCTGGCGGGGAAGTTCATGCCCGGCCGGAAAGAGCGCCTCAGAACGCCGTAGAGGGCCGTAATGCTCCTGCTCGTCCGGCGCCTATTCAGAAACCTGCGGCAAAGCCGGTTCAGAATGAACAGCCCCCGGTTTCTCCGGTACAGCCAGTTGTCCAACAGATGGTTGCAGAAGAGAAGGAGAATATGGATACACTGCCTGCCGGCAAGGTAGAGGAGAATGCTCCCAATATGGAGCTGCCGGTACCGAGCCGCGAGGTTACATTGGATAGCAGTCCAAAACAGGATGATGCGTCTGAGCAGCCGGCCGCCTCCGTATTCCAATCGGATGAACCGGAAGAACTGCCTGTGGCGCCCGTTGTCCAACAGGAAGCACCCGATCAGCCTGTGGCGCCTTCTTATACGGAGAGTACTCCGGTAGAAGACATCTTGAAGGTAATGACCTTTGAAGAAGCGCAGAATGTGGTGGTGGATAGCGGTCTGAGCAAAGGAAAGACCATGGCAACTGTTGCCAAGGAGCGTCCGGTGAGTCTGAAATTCTACCTCACCCCAGGCAACAAGAGCACCAACAATATCGTTCGTGCTGCGGCGCAGATCATGCTCGATGGTATGGCCGCACAGAAAGCCGGATGATAAGCAGCCCCATCTATGGGGCCAAGAAGGGAGGGAGAACAGATGGACTCATATCCAGGAGATTTTCCGTTCGGTATTATGGATGTAGTGGAACTTCTACATCTACGAATCAGACGCCGACAGGCAAACAGTGTATATGTGGATTGCCCGTTTTGTGGTGACCGCCGCGGCAAGATGAATGTGAATTTCGTCAAAAATGTCTGGCGGTGCAATTATTGTGATGAGCATGGCGGTATGCTTGCGCTTTATGCGCGGCTAAACAATACGACTACATCCGATGCGTATTGGGAAATAGGAGAAGCCCTGTGCAACGATTTTCACAGGGAACGGCCGAACTCTGGATATGAGATGGCAGGAAACCAGCAGGCTGGCACTGGGTCCCCGGTTTCGGGGACTCAGACCGATCTTGCGGGATATGAGAGGAGGGGCGAACTAAAAACAGTGCAGCAAGCAGAACGGGTCAGCGGACAGGAAATTCATCAAACGCTTTCGCTGCTGCTCGCTATGCTGCCTCTTCAGCCTGCCCACCGCAACCATCTGCACTCCCCAAAACGGGGACTGTCGGATGAACAGATCGACCGGATTGGGTTCAAGAGTACTCCACCCCCATTCCTTTGCCGCTCCATTACCGAGCGGCTGATGAAACAGGGATGCAAGGTGGAGGGGGTGCCCGGCTTTTATCTGGATGACAGCGGGCGCTGGACCATGAACTTCTACCGAAAAAACGCAGGGATTTTGATTCCGGCTGTGGGATACGACGGTATGATACATGGCCTGCAGATACTTTTGGATAGTCCGCTCAAGCAAAAAGATGATCCACCGGATAAGTCAGGAGCCAAATACATCTGGTTTTCGTCCTCGTCCAAAAATATGGGTGTCACATCCGGGAGCCCGGTACATTTTATCGGCAATCCATCTGCTCGGGTGGTCTATGTCATTGAGGGACTGCTGAAAGCAGACATCTCGCACTGCCTGACAAACCGGACTTTTGCGGCGATTGCCGGCGCAAACAACACAAGCCAGTTGGATACGCTGTTTGCACTGCTGGCACAGAATGGCACTGAGGAGATCATTGAGGCTCATGATATGGATAAGTACAGTAACCAAATGACCTCCAACGGGGCATCTAAGATCTATCTGATGGCCCGGAAAAATGGAATGGCATGTCGTCAGCTGACCTGGAATCCGAATTATAAAGGGTTTGATGATTGGCAGCTTGCCCTTCGGGAGAAAGAACAGAAGGAAAAGGAGGTGCAGAGAATGAATTTTAAGCAGCAATATCTGTGCGGTAAGTGTGACTTTACCTATATAGATGGCTGCGTCGAGCTTTGGCACACCAGAGCGGAGAAAGATTTGGACCTGACAGAGTATCTGGGGCTTACAAAGGAAGAGTATCAGATATTTCTTGCTCAGGGCAATCGGGCGCTGAAGGATATTCTGGACAGCCAGAGAGTTTTCCGGAGGTTTTGCATTTACCAGCTTTGCCTAAGTGAGACACAGACAGTACCATTCGCATTCAAGCGACTGGATGCGCTACATAAGGCTGGATATGAACAGCCGCCTGCCGCCGCCTATCAGACGGTATGGAGCGCAGAGGTCTGTTGCCCAAAGGGGCAGAATGACATGGAAGTGCTGGGGCGCCTGTTCCTGGACTTTAATGAGCATTTGCCGGAAGATTACAGAGGTCGTCCGTTGGCTCCATCTGATGTGGTGGAACTGGACTGCCAAGGCAAACGCACATACTTCTATGTGAATGACTGCCGGGATTTTGCGCCGGTACGCTTCTCCCCATTCTTGTGTAAAAGACTTCCGGAGCCTGCTCAAAAACAGGAATGAAGGGATAGGGGTCAGATGCGTATTGCAGAAAAGAAGAAAAGCCAGATTACAGCACTGTATGAGCAGTGCTCCAATCTTCCGGTAGATGTCAGAAGTTGTCTGGAGAATGGCTACTTTACCGTAACGGTACCTCCACCCTGGAATATGAGCAATCAAAAGACTGCGCAGGAGGTGCAGGACAAAATCAAGGAATGGTCAAGGCAGTATACTGGCGTGGTCTGCTACTGTTTTGACAGCTTCAGCACACTTTTATATGTGCTGTGAGCAACACACAATGGCATGGAAAGGGTCATAACGGCCTGCTCCATGCCATTTTTTGCGAAAGGAGATTTTACAATGGGTGTTTTTTCAGAAATAGCAATGGAGCAGCAAAACAGTATGTTCGATTCGTCTGCAGCCTTTGAGGATGATGAAGCCTTTGAGCTGGAGGAGATGGAATCTTTGCCTGTGCCGCCTGTAGGTACAGACACTGTCACGGTATCGGCTGCTTCGGTTCCTGCCGGTGAGACTGCTTCGGCTGATGCAGAGGAAGAACCTGTGGATGAAGTAGCGTCTGATGGGGAAGAGAAGTCTGCTGAGGAGTGGAATTCGGCACAACCGCCCGCCGCAGAAGATGAAGAAAAAAAGCGTGCGGAGCATGAGGCGGCTGAAGCCCAGCGCAAAGCGGAATTTGACGCCAAACAGCAGGCGAAGAAAGCCGCGGAGCAGGAGCAGATCGCCCGTCTGGAAGCGATGAGTGATGAAGAAGTAATCGTGGCCTCTACCCAGAGGGTGAGTACCGATGTGGAAAAACTGACACGGCGAAATATGAAGGAATGTGTGTCCGAGCATATCCAGATGCTCTGTATGGAAGATACGGCGTTTGCCCGTCTGACGATGCATCCGAAAAAGAACATGATCCGCTGTTTCCAGTACATCAACCGAAAGGCATGGGATTATGTGCAGGATGAACTAAAAGCAAGCGGAACCCGCCCTGGTCCCGGACAGCAGACATATGGCTGCGATGTGCCGGATGATATGTGCTATCAGTGGGCAGAAGATTATTTCCGTGACCCTGATGCCAAGGAAGACCATGAGGATGAGGAGAAGTTTGTTCCCAAGCCGTATGCTGGGAAGTCCTCTGCAAAGAGCAAACCCAAGAAGGTGGCAGAGAAGAAAAAGACGGAACCCAAGGCGGCACCCAAGCAGGAGGAAAAAAAGCCTTCTCAGGATGGGCAGATGTCGCTGCTGGATTTTGGGATGGCAAAGGCAGGCTGAGCCGGCAAAGGAGGAAAAATGAAGAATGATTGCTTATAAGGGTTTTCGCCCCGGGCTGATATGCCGTGGCTATCAGTTTGTGATGGGGCTCAATACGACTGAAAAAGCAAATTGCAGGGAAAATGGATTTCACTGCGCGGAAGACCCGCTGGACTGCCTTAGTTATTATTCCAGCCTGGAGCATTCGGAATATTATATTGTCAACGCCGGCGGCGACATCGATGAAGATGAGCATGACTCCAAAATCGCCTGTACGGAGCTGACTGTGATTAAGCGGCTCACCAAAGAGGAGCTGTTTTTACATGGTTTGGCCTACATGGCAGATCATCCGCGCAGGGTGTGGAGCTCCCATGTGGCAGCCAACCGGGCAATGGCGAACTGCGGCTATGCGGTGGTACGGGGTAAAGACCCCGTTGCCACCGGCAGACTGGGAGACATCCTTGCTTTTGCGAAGGAAGCACCGGATTCGGAAAGTATCGTACAGGTTGCAGTGGGCCGGATTGACGGTGTTACATTACTGCCTGATGTGTGGTATAGCGTAGATTTGACAAAGAGGATGGTGAATTGAGATGAAAAAAAGAGCCCTGATGGCACTTCCCAAGCTGACAGCGACGGATGAAATGAAGCAAATCGCGACTTCAGACCTGCCAAGAAAGGAAAAAACTGACTACGGATATGTTCGGGAAGTCTGTGAGTATTATACCTATCTAAGATGTATCAAACAGGATGGGATATTGAAGGTGGCTTTCTTTTTCCCGGAGCATCTTCGCCTGGATGGGAGTAATCCGGCCTATGAAGTGTATCTGGATAAAGAAAAGCGGCAGTTTATTACCTATAACAGCCTGATACAGAAATGGAGCGAATCCAAGCTGGACAGACTGGACTGGAAGCGGCAATACTGGTATACCAAAGCCTACTGGATCAGCGATGAAGATGAGACATCTATACAGGCATATCTGAACATCAATAAAAAAGCGGTAGAGGCAATCCGGCAGTTTCAGCGGGATGTGCGTGATGAACAGCTCGAACAGCGGCACCGGCGGGAAACTGACCCATGGGATAAGGATATGGAACAGGTGCCGGAGCTTCCAAAGGACTGGAGCCGCTGGGTGGACAAGGTTGCCATCCGGCAAAATTACATTTATTACCACTACAAAAAGGGCGGTGCCAAAACAGGTTACTGTACCTACTGCGAAAAGGAAGTGCCAATCAAGGTGCATCCCCATCACAATCAACAAGGCCGCTGTATTTGCTGCCGACATCCGGTGGTATTCAAAGCCTATGGACGAGCGGGGTATATGCAGACAGAAAAACATTTTGCCTACCTGATCCAGCGATGCAAGGACGGCTTTGTAGTTCGTGAATTTCAGGCTGACCGGACATACAGAAAAGAAAGCCTTCCAAATTCCAAGCTTTATTGCCAGGAAATCCGGCGCACGATTTATGACCGGGAAAGAAAACCAAGAACCTACTATTGGGGGCTGTATAAGCAACGCAATATGCGTTGGATTTCCGGAAGACCCTGTTCTTACGGCTGGTATGGTTCGGATGATGGATGGGTCTATGGCAAAACACTGCCAACTCTGGAACAGCAGGAACTTCGCTGTACAGGACTGGTCAACTGGATTCGGAAACAGAAAAGCGTTGACCCGGAAAAATATCTGGCTGTGCTCGAACGGATACCGCAAATGGAACAGATCAGCAAGGTGAACCTGCCGAAGCTTACCAAGGAATGTTTCAGTTCCTGCGGAACAGTCAGTGAACTAATCAAAAACCATAGTGCCGGGAGTCTGATTAAAGCTCTGGGCCTTGACAGCAGGAGGTTTCAGCGACTTCGGCTCCATAATGGAGGCTGTGATCTGCTGCGGTGGCTGCAATATGAAAAGGGCACCGACAGGGAAATCCCAGATAATGTCCTTTTGTGGATGTGTCAGCAGAACATTAGCCCCAGGGATGTCCAGTTCATTGCTGACCGCATGAGCATGGTGCAGGTCTATAACTATGTACGGCGTCAGATGCCATCCTTCCGGCTAAACAGCCATGAGGTACTGCGTACCTGGGAGGATTATCTTTCCATGGCAAAGAAATTGCACATGAATGTATATGATGAGATCGTATATCGCACCAGAAAACTGCGGCGGCGCCACGATGATCTGGTGCTCAAATGCCAGGAGAAGGATATTGAACTGCAGGCCGAGGAGATGGAGGAGAAATTCCCCCATGTTAATGCCATCTGTCAGGAAATCAAAGCGAAATATGAGTACGCCGATGCGGATTACATGGTAGTGGTGCCAAGCGGTATTCTGGACATTATTACCGAGGGGCGTGCGCTCCATCACTGTGCAGGCAGCAGTGACCGCTACTGGGACCGGATTGAGCGGAGAGAAAGCTTTGTGATGTTTCTGCGTAAAACGGCTGATCCTTTCCATGCCTATTACACGCTGGAAGTGGAGCCGGATGGAACAGTGCGGCAGAAACGGACGGAATATGACCGGCAGAAGAAGGACATTGAGCAGGCGACCGAGTTTCTGCAGAAGTGGCAGCGGGTGATTACTGCCAGGCTGACAGAAAGCGACAAGGCGCTGGCTGCGGAAAGCCGGATTCTTCGTGAGAAGGAGTTTATCCAGTTGAAGAAGGATCGGGTCATCATCCATACCGGCCATTTGGCAGGAAGGCTTTTGGCGGATGTGCTGATGGCAGACCTGATGGAAAACACGGATAGCATCCAGTCTCCGGCATTGGCTGCTGCAGCGTGACAAAATGAGAATGGCCGGGCGTCCTTGAGGGCGTCCGGTCATTGATGAAGAAGGAAGGAGCAGAGCATGAAACAAATTGGAAATCTGGCAGTGGTTTGCGCCAGGCGACAGGATGTGCTGCTGCAGGTTGGCAGTGAAAAGGTATGTGTCCATGTGGGAGCCGGGCCAGAGCGGAATACGCTTCACGCAGCGTGGGACGATGATGACGCCATTCAGCGTATTGTCCATGAATTGAATTTTGGCAGGTATGCAGCCGGCAGAAATGGGCTGCATACCGCACAGCAGGATTGCCCTGTGGGGCGGGGAAAGGAGAAAATCGCATGATCAAAAACCTGAATCAGCTGCGCAGGACACTTCGGGAAGGGACGCAGTTGGAGATATTGGATCACTGCCGGCCGGAATGTATTGGGCAGATACGGAACATTACGCTGGTAAACACGCAGGGCTTTTATAGTACCGTAGCGAATCAGCCAGATGCGTCTGCCAACAGAGGCAACGGCGGCCGCGGCCCGATCCTTTGGTGGGGCAGAGCCGCCCACTGGCAGTTTGCAGACGGTGTTTGCAGTGTTTTCGACAGTGAACAGAAGCATACGGAAGAAGAACTGGTTATGTCCTTCCGGGTACTTGAAAAGGAGGCAGCATAATGGAACGGAATATTTTTGAAAAGCAGAGAGACTTGAATGACCGGCTCAACCGTTATCGGGATGGGTATTATAACCGCAACGCTCCCAGTGTGTCAGATGAGGTCTATGACAGACTCTTTGACGAGTTGAAAGAGTTGGAACAGGAAACGGGAATCCAAATGGCAAATTCGCCAACCCAGACAGTAGGCTATCCTGCGGTGAGCAGGCTGGAGAAAACCAGACATGATATCCCGCTGCTGTCTTTGGATAAGACTAAGAGCAGTATGGATCTTCTGAATTTCATGGGTGAGCAGCAGGTGATGCTGATGCTCAAACTGGATGGCTTGACTGTAAAGTTGACCTATGAGAATGGAGAACTTCTGGAGGCGGCTACCCGTGGCGATGGTGACGAAGGGGAGATCATTACCCATAACACCCGAGCCATCAGCGGTATCCCTTCCCACATCACCTACAAAGAGAGACTGGTTGTGACGGGCGAGGGCTTTATCAGACCCAGTGATTTTGAGGAACTGAAGACCAGCCTACAGGACAGCAGCGGTAAGCCCTATAAAAACGGCCGCAATCTGGCTGCTGGTTCCATCCGTCTGATGGATGCCAAGACATGCCAGGAGCGTCGGCTGGTTTTCATGCCGTTTGGTGTGCTGGAGGGCTTTCCGCACCTGACCCGGAAATCAGATAAGCTACGGGAACTGCGTGCGTTGGGGTTCCAGCCCTGTAAGTATCTGGTCACAAAGCAGAAACTGACGCTGGAAAATGTGGAAGCCGGTATCTATCAGCTGCGGCAATATGCCACTGACAAAGATATCCCCATTGACGGTATCGTAGTTTCGTTTAACGACATCGCCTATGCCCAGAGCTGCGGCCGCACCGGTCATCACTATAAGGACGGTCTGGCCTATAAGTTTGAAGATGACCTGCATGAGAGCCTGCTGCAGTACATCGAATGGACGCCGGGCAGAACCGGAGAGATTGCTCCGGTAGCAGTATTTACGCCGGTGGAAATCGATGGCTGTGAGGTCAGCAGGGCCAGTCTGCACAACCTGTCCTTTATTGAGGATCTGGAACTGATGGCTGGAAACCGGATTCTGGTAAGCAAACGAAACATGATCATCCCCCACGTGGAGGAAAATCTGGACAGAGGCGGCTTCTCTATGGTGGATACGATTCCCCATGTTTGTCCCTGCTGTGGACAGCCTACCCGCATCCATGAATCAAGTGGAAAGGGTGAAAATGGCGAGGAACGCATCATCAAGACGCTGTACTGTGATAACCCTGACTGCGAGACACGTCGGCTGAAAAAGTTCGTCCATTTTGTCAGCCAGAAGGCGATGGACATTGAAGGGCTGTCGGAGGCTACATTGGAAAAATTCATCGGTCAGGGATTTATCCATAGTTATCTGGATATTTACCGTCTGGATCGTTACCGGGCTGAAATCGTCCGCATGGATGGGTTTGGTGAAAAGTCCTGGCAGCGCCTTTGGGACGCTATCCAGCAGAGCCGGAATACCACCTTTGAACGGTATCTGATTTCTATGGACATTCCTATGATCGGCAACACTGCCAGCAAGGTATTGGGTCGTGTGTTCCACTATGATTTGGATGAGTTTCGGGATGCGGTCTATGGCGGCTATGATTTCCGGCAGCTTCCGGATTTCGGGGAGACATTGCATAACAATATCCACGACTGGTTCTGTGTAGAAGATAATTTTTGTATTTGGGAGGAGTTACAGACTATGATGAGTATTCAAAAGCCTGCTGTGGCAGAACACAGCGAAGACAGGGTGCAGGATAATCCCTTTGTAGGAAAAACTATCGTAGTTACCGGCAAGGTGGAACCCTACACCCGGGACGGAATCAATGACCTGATCGAATCACTGGGCGCCCATGCCGGCAGCTCGGTGTCCAAGAAGACGGATTATCTGGTCTGCGGCGAAAATGCCGGCAGCAAGTTGTCCAAGGCCAGGGATTTGGGCGTTACGGTACTGTCACCTGCGGAGTTCTTCAGCATGGCCGGCGCTGAGTAAGAAAATATAGCATACCATCGGTATGCTGTCAGTTGATCAATGGGGAGAGAGCCATGTTGCGGCTCTCTCCCCATATCTTTTATGGAAGATTTCAAGTAGGAGGGATTTTAATGCATATCGACAGGATACCGGTTTACCGGGTATATCAGAGGGCTATTGATTTGGAGCTTTACCATGCCTTTGCCGAATTGGTAGTACAGACTTCTCAGGACGATACGGCGGGAAGGACTTACCGACAAACAAGGGCGATGCAGATATGGCAGGTGGAAACGGATGTGTCCGGCTATTTTGAACCATATCATCTGCGTTATCCTGGCGAGGTGTTGGAGCGGTTTGAGGAAAAACTGGGCAATGATGTCCGAGTTCTCCGCGCTCTGGCTCTGGCGCTGGGAAATACCTGTGCGATCCAGTCTGACAATATGTTTGTGGGAAATCAGCGGGGAGCATTCCTCCAGAAATTGCGGCGGTCTGCCGGAGAAGATGTGTACCTGCAGGGCGCTCTGTATCTTTTGGAAACGGACGCTGCCCGGCGGCATGACCTGCTGGATGAGCTGGCGGCAAAGGTATATGTCAGAACGGAGGAGGCTTTGTTTGTACTGTCGTTGTTTGATGATAGGGAACATGGCTATGAGGTAATACATACCCAACTCAGTCATCTATTCACACAAAATCGGACACTTTCACTGGTATATGATTTTGGTGTGTTGGAATGGTTCATCCGGTTCTATGCAGAGCAGGCAAAGAAATACCGCGGAAAAGCCGACCTGGTGCTGCGCACGCTAATGAAACTGCCGTATATGAATATGAAGCCCGACAGCCGCGAATTTTCGGTTTTGACTAAAGCAGGGTATCGCTGCGATGAAATCATTTTGGCAAACTCTCTCGCTGTATGGGCGGACAGGCTGCCGGACCGGTTGAGTTCCAAGAGCATCACTGCCGAGAAAATCGCAACAGCGTGTGGGAGGATGCTTCTGAATGCTCCAAGGGATCTTTCGGAAGAATTTTACGAGTATCTTGGCTGGCTGTTTCGGTTCTATAACAGCTTTACGGTCAAGTACGAAGGATTTCAGGGACTCTGGGAAGCGGTTCAATATGGTTTGAACCCCACAGCGCCGAAAACACTGTTATGGATGAATCAAACGATACAGAAGGATTTTCCGTATCGCTTTGATGTGTTTGATTCTCAGTACGATGATTTGGCGAAGAAACTGGAGCGGGATAACTATATGGAGTTGTTTACCTTGCAAATGCTGCATTCCAGGCAGGCGATCCCTTTGAAACAGTGGCTTTCCAGATACCAAGAACTGACCGGAGCCGATTATGGAGAATATTTCAGAAGCTGCCGTAAAAACAGTAGGCGGGCGTTTGCATTTCTGGTGGAGAAGAAAGAGATCGATTTGTGGGAGTTTTTTGAGCAGCACCATCAGAATGGTGAATACGCACCACAGCTGAAGTTGCTGAGGGAGTATGCTCTGACGATTTCAAGCTGGAGGTGTTTCAGATTTGTGGAGAGACTGTTGGCTGAGTACACTTTTCCTCAGCTTCAAACGATTTTTGGCGAGCGGTTTTACTTTCACGAATGCTTTGTCAGGAGTGAGGGGTATTACAGCAGAAGGGAATATAAAACATACATCAGCCGTTCATTCCTATCTGCAGATCAGCATCGACAGCTCTATGACTGGGTGGAGCGTTCAGTTTTCCAGACTGAGCCGGAAAAATATGAGGACTTCGTTTTAAGTGCCTTAAAAGCACCGGAGATCCAACACCTTTATGATAAAAAAGCGCTGGCAGCGGTGTTGCGGCAGTTTTTGCTCCACAGCGAGTATAACGGCTATGAAATCAACCGGCTGAAGGAAACATTCTATTCCAAGGAAGAGTTGGAGGATGAGCGCAGAGCCGAAGCTGAGAGAAAGAAGCAGGAAAAACGACTGGAGCAGGAAAAACGGACCATACAGAAACGGGAAAAGCTGCAGCAACTTTATAACGGCAGCGCCGAATCTCTGGTTAAATTCATTGGGGGATATTATCATCAGGACGAGAAGAACGAGGTGCTGAATATGGCGTTTGACAAGCTGGTGGAATGGCCTGTCGGTTGTGTACGGATGATGGAAGCCAAAGGCGCACATGCCTTTTTTGAACTGTGTGGTGAACTGGTAAAGTCTGAACCCCGGCCAAGGCATGAGATTTTGAATATGGTACTGACACTGATTGGAGGTGAAGCAGCATGAGAAATACATTAAAACATCTGACCCTATTGACCAGAATGAAAGATGACGGATTGCTCCCGGCGCTTACAGGCAGCTTTTCAGAGGATGCCATAGAGCAGGCATGTGGACAGGTGGAGACACTTCAATTACAGAAACGGCTGCACATCCGAAAGACAAAGCGGATACAGGAAGAACTGATTCGGGTGCCGAACTTTGCAGCGCTCTATGGTGTGTTGTGCAGGCAGGAGATTGGCGATGAAGAAATTGCTTCAGTCTTAGAGTCAGCAGACGGGTATGGAGAGAAACTGACAGCGTATCCCCAAGAGCAGGTGCTGGCAGTCATGAAATTGGAACTGTTACCTTCCCTGCGGTTTGAATACCTGAAATACTATTTTCCCTTTGTGATGTATGAAGAAGAGGAGCAGGTCATATTGGATAACCTGCAGACTTTTCCCATTGCGGAGTGGAAGGGACTTTCCATGCTGACGGAGCACCAGCGGGATATGATGCGGCAGCCGTTTCTTGGCTCGTATCTGTTTTTCTGGCATCAAAATGAACGGAAAGCTCTGGAACTGTTGGAACAGAATCGTCCGCTCCAGAGAGTCTGCATCTTGCTCTATCGGTATGGTGTGCGGCTGTTTCTGTCAGTAGAACGCCTGAAAGATCTCCGGTGGATGAAAATGACCGATGTGGGAAAATTCCGCCGGCTGTTGGCTGTATTTGAATATGACGCAGAGGATTTGTCTGCTTTTTTTGACCTCTGGCTGGACAACCATGCCGGACAATATGACCTCAACTGGTTTATCTCCCAGCCACATCCTTTGAGCAAGGAACGGAGGGAAGAAATTTTATGCAACCAACTGAGTTATCTGAATGCTCTGTATGCCGGCAGGCTCCATCTGGATTTTAATGCTGTCCGGCAATTCCAGTTTTCAATTCTCATTTATGCGGTGGAGCATAGAAAAAAGCATTTTTTGGAATTGGTGGATCAGAACAGTGAAGTGTTCCTGTCCTTGGGGCGATACTCTCTATTGTTTGAGCCGGGCTTTTGTGAGCACTGTAACATCAATTCCCTGACGCTGAAGAATTTGAAAGCCAGCGATTCTGTGAACCGCAGCGACAGCTTTTTTACGCTTCTGGAAGAAGGGCAGCAGTACACCTTTGAGGAAATGTATCAGCTTTGGCATCAGAAAGAGGTTTATGTCCGGTTATACACTATGCTGACACCTCTTTCCATAGATCAGCGTTTGCTGACACTGCGGCAGCTGATAAAACGGGATCTGGTCAGCCAGTATACAGGAGATGCAGAGTTGGAGCAGCTTGGAAAATGTCTGCTGGAAAGGCCGTTTAGCGAATGGTATCGGGGTTCATTTGGACATATCTGTGGGCTGACCCGGCGGATTGCCATGGGGCTGCTGCAACACTATACGCAGCTGCAGGCATTCATACCGGATTTCACTACAGAGTCGGATGCGGTATTTGCCCTCAATAATATGATGGCTCTTTTGGAAATGACGGATTGGAAACAGGTGCGCAAGGATATTCTGACAACAGATGCAGACTGGCTGGATCTAAAAGAAAAACTGGCATTTTCAGACGATTTTGTGGAGCAGAACCGGGAGACTGTCACGGAGTTTTTACTGCAGGGCGGCGCGGCTATGGTATGCGCTCTCTATGGGGAACTGGACGGGCAGGAGCTGGCTGTTGAAGCGCTACGACGGATCGTACAGGCTGAATTGATGGGTCAGTTCTATAAACTCAAATATTTTGCCGGTGACCTGCAGCGTGAGATTCGCTACCCTGTCAGCGAGATGCAGGAGAGCTTCTGGAAGAAAAATCTTTCGTTGGCGCGAGGTGCATTTTGGGCAGAAGAGGTGGATGATTTTTACCACACTCTGCGGCTTGGTGAACTTCCTCATAGTACCTGCTTGTCTTACCGTACTGGAAGCCAGAGGGAGTGCCTGTTAGCTGCCTTTGACTCTAATAAGAAGATTGTCCTTGTGAAAAAGGATGAAGCGGTGGTGGCTCGTGCCTGTCTCCGCTTGACAAAAGGTGCATTTCAAAAACCGCCTGCCGTCGATTTTTCTTTTGCTGATCTGTCGCAGGAGAACATGGATAGCGGAAAGCCTGTCACCAGTGAGAAGCCTGTGCTGTTCCTGGAGAGTATCTACACTTTCGGACTCAATGATATTGAAAAAGAGGAAGTAATGAAACTGGCAGTTTCCCTGACGACACAGAAAGCGGCAGAGCTGGGTGTTGTGGCAGTACTTGCAAGACGGTATCTGGGCTGCTATGAACGGGATGAGTATGTGCTTGCACCGTTCTATGTGTACATCTCAAAATCCAAAAACGGATGGCAGTATCTGGACTCTCTGGGCGGAGCAGCATATACCTCGGCAAAAGAGGAGTATGTAGAGCATCCATTCCTGGTCATACAGACTGCCATGCATCATGCAGGAGCACATAACAGAAACGAGGTGGATTATGAATAATAGGACAATGACAACAGTTTATGTGGATCGGGATAGTATTTCCCTCAAGACCCGTTCCAGAAGTGGCTGTTCGCCGCAGCACTTTATTATTTTGAAAAAGGAATTGCAGCGGCTGGAGGAGAAAAAGTATTTGATCGCAAAAGATATCCATTCCTATGCAGAACTGCGGCTGTGTGATGCCGTAGGCGGTGCCAAAGTGCTGGAGTTTTCCTTCACATGGCTGAAGGATGCTGGCAGAGACAGCGTTTCCGGTTATACCGAGCGAATAAGACTGCCTTATGAGCCGTTCCGCTCATATGCGGCAGGTGAGAAAGAAAACATTGATGGAACACGGTGGCGGCTGCTGTCCATTCCAGAACAGAGCAGACCAAAGCTGGAGTTTCACAGCCGGAAAAATCTCAAGGCCGTAGTGGAGAATCCTATCCTGCGGCACAAACTGGGGAAGTTTCTGGATCAGCATTTTAACTGGTACAACTACGAACGCATCGTCCTGACAGATGATTACCTGCCTTACAGCTTCTTTTTTGAGGGCTACATGGTACAGGGCACAAAGACCTGCGGCGGAGTAATCCTGCATGGTGAAGAGGACATCCAAACGGCGAAATACGGGATATATACTTAACAGGTTAATAGGAACGGAGCCGCAGGTCGGAGATGATCTGCGGCTCTTTATGTAAGCATAATCACAATAGTCAGCTTGTACTATTCGAGATAAAGAACTATAATCTATCCTATGGAGGTACAAAATGGACTATATGACACTAAAAGAGGCCGCCGGGCAGTGGGGCGTGACACCTCGCAGGGTAAATTATTATTGTGCCGGTGGGCGTATCCACGGCGCTGTGAAAATGGCTGGTATTTGGCTGATCCCTAAAACTGCGGAGAAGCCGATTGATGGGCGGACAAGACAAGGGAAGGAGCTGCGCCATGAATAAAATTTTGATTATAGATGATGACAGAGAACTGTGCGCTTTGATTAAACGCAGCGTACAAGCAGAAAACATAGAAGCTGATTTTTGTAATACCGGAAAAGAGGGCTTACAAAAATTAAGAGAGCAGGAGTATCAGCTTGTGGTGCTGGATGTGATGATGCCTGGTATGGATGGCTTTGAAACGCTGGAAGAAATCCGCAAAGAGAACAGTCTGCCGATTTTGATGTTCACATCTAAAAATGACAGCATTTCTAAAGTACGGGGCTTACGGGCCGGAGCGGACGATTATCTTACAAAACCGTTTGATATGGATGAACTGATTGCCCGTATTGCGTCCCTCATTCGCCGCTACACCCGTTTTAATCATCAAGCCGGAGCTGTGCAAAAACTGGATTTTGATGGATTGCAAATTGACCTTGAAAATCGTTCTGTTACGACGGAAAATGGCACTTTTGAACTTCCACCAAAGGAATTTGATCTGCTCCTGTACTGTGCAAAGCATCAAGGAAAAATTTTGACAAAACAGCAGATTTATGAGGAAGTTTGGGGCGAAGAATATTTCTATGACGACAGTAACATTATGGCGATTATCAGTCGGCTTCGTAAAAAATTAGAAGTCAATTCTTCAAGCCCAAAATATATACAAACGGTCAAAGGGATTGGCTACCGGTTTAATAAGGAGGTGTAGCCAGCATGGAAATCATCGTTTTCTTGTCCATTGTGATTGCTGTTTTGGCTGTGCTGACCTCCATCGTTCTCGTTCGGCGCGTAAAAAAACAAATAGCAGAAATGACCGATGTGCTGGTTGATGTGAAAAACGGAA
>ENA-OPAQ01000194-OPAQ01000194.1-human-gut-metagenome-genome-assembly--contig:-NODE-194-length-74121-cov-5.984460_pt1 | contig 74121 bp, 68 predicted proteins | sample MGYA00241058_ERZ501432 | MGnify/ENA primary metagenome ERZ501432 (study PRJEB25962, sample SAMEA2042570) | human gut metagenome | biome: human gut; feature: human-associated habitat; material: faeces... | reverse complement strand
ATTAGTTTTTTTTTAAGGTAAAAAGATTGTTTTCAGGATAACGGTGCAAATATAGTCGCTTTTACTGTTATTCTCCAAATTATAAAACATGTCATATAACATCTTTTTGAAATATCTTTGGATTTATTATCATTTGCAGTAAAAACGCCCGTAACTTGTCCGTTACAGGTGACAAATATAGGACTATTTTCTAAGTAGCCCTAATTTTTGTTTAAAAACATGCAAAAAATTACGATTTTGGATAGTTTTCGTCTACTTTTCCGCTATGTTTTAAGACTTTTGCATCAATAAAGAATACTATTTCCTCTGCAATGTTGGTAATGTGGTCACCTGAACGTTCCAATTTCCGGAACACGCCAACCAAGTCTACACAAGTATGAGCTGTTTCCGGATGTTCACGGATATAATCTGCCAGAATACCCGTTGCTTCCGCATTAATGTCATCCAACAGGTTGTCTTTACCAAATACCGCAGTCGCCATCTCAATATTTTCTTCGTTCAAGGCACGTTTCGCCAGTTCCAGCATCGATAAAACCTCTGCCTGCATCTCTCCCAGGCGCAGACGGGCCAGCAAATCGGCATCCAGCACCGGTTCCTTGCAGCGGATAACGAAACGGGCTATACCTTCTGCAAAGTCTCCCAGACGTTCCAGATTCGTATTGATTTTCAGCATTGCCAGTACAAAACGGAGGTCAATCGCTACCGGATTGTACAATGCGATGATATCCTCTATATCACTGTCTATCTTCAGTTCAAAGGCATTCACCCGACGTTCGCGCACCATCACTTGCTGTGCCAGTTCTTTATCAAGCGTCATCACGGCCTCCCCCGCACGGTCAAGCTGATTGTACACCAATGTCCACATTTCATCCACTTCTTTCTTCAATAGAATAAGCTCCGATTCTATAAACTTTACCATAGTCTCTTTATATATAAATGATTAATATTCTGTTTTCTGCAAACACTCCGGCAATACTTAACCGAAACGACCGGTTATATAATTCTGAGTAGCCTCTTTTTCCGGATTGGTGAATATCTTCTTCGTATCATCATATTCCACCATCTCTCCCAGATAAAAGAAAGCCGTTTTGTCGCTGACACGGGCGGCCTGCTGCATATTATGCGTCACGATTACAATGGTATAATCCTTCTTCAGTTCATGAATCAATTCCTCTACTTTAGCCGTAGAAATAGGATCGAGTGCGGAAGCTGGTTCGTCCATCAGCAATACCGAAGGAGATACCGCCATTGCACGGGCAATGCAAAGACGCTGCTGCTGTCCACCGGACAAAGCATAGGCAGATTCCTTCAACTTATCTTTGACCTCATCCCAAAGCGCAGCCCCTTTCAGTGTCTCCTCTACCCGCTGACGAATGAAAGCATTATCTTTCACCCCATTGACACGGAGCCCATAAGCTACATTCTCGAATATACTTTTCGGGAAAGGATTAGGACGCTGAAAAACCATTCCCACATTCTTTCGAAGTTCATCCACTTCCACTCCTTTGGCATAAATATTATGTCCGTCAATCCGGATCTCCCCTTCCAAGCGAGTAGCAGGAATCAAGTCGTTCATCCGGTTGAAAAGACGGAGGAAAGTCGATTTACCACATCCCGACGGTCCGATAAAGGCAACTACAGACTTTTCTTCAATCTGCATGCTGATCCCCTTCAAGGCATGAAAGTCACCATACCAGAAGTTTACATCGCGTGTATCTATTTTTACTGTATCCATATACTAATCAATTCGTTTTTACTCTTTTCTCAAAATATTTTCTCAATGCATTTGCCAGCAGATTAACCAGAAGGATAATCACTATCAGCACCAAAGCGGTACCATAAGCCAACGGTAACTGTGCTTCCATATCCGTTCCGCTGGTAGAAATCACATACAGGTGATACGGCAATGCCATACACTGATCCAGAATGCTTGCAGGTAATTGCGGCAGGAAGTAAGCGGCACAAGTAAACAAAATCGGTGCCGTCTCACCCGAAACACGTCCCAAAGCCAGAATTAATCCTGTAATGATGTTCGGCATCCCCATCGGAAGAATCACATGCCAGATCGTCTGCAACCTGGTAGCTCCCAATGCCCGGCTTCCTTCACGCATGCTGTCGGGAATTGCTTTCAACGCCTCCTCCGTAGTACGGATAACCAAAGGTACGCAAAGTAAACCTAATGTCAAAGAACCAGCCAGAATACTGTCACCGAATCCCATGTAATTGACAAACAGAGCCATACCGAACAGACCGAAAACGATAGAAGGAATTCCGCTCAGGTTATTCGTCATCACCCGGATAAAGCGTACCAGCTTCCCTTTCGGTGCATATTCATTCATGTAGATGCCACTCATCACTCCCACCGGGAAAGCGAAAAGCGCACTGCCCGCCATCAGATAAAAGGTACCGACGATAGCCGGCCAGATGCCTCCGCCGGTCATCCCATCCGTAGGAGCGGACGTGATAAACTCCCAACTGACAGCCCCCGCACCTTTATATATAATGAAACCGAGGATCGCAAACAAAATCAGCACAATACAGAGACTCAACAACCGGAAAATTCCGAAAGCCAGTTTCTGAGAACGGTGTTTCGCTTTATTATTACTTCGTATTTCCATGTTACTTGCTACGTTTTATTCCTCTAGAAGAGATATACTCCACGCTAAAGTTGATGATTAATGTAATAAAGAACAGTACGACGCCCAACAGGAACAACGCTTCGTAATGCGGTCCGCCTGCCGGAGCTTCTCCCAGTTCCGCTGCAATCGTTGCCGGAATGGTCCGGAGCGGTTCGAGAATCGTTGTCGGTATCACTGCGGCATTACCCGTCACCATCAGCACTGCCATCGTCTCTCCGATAGCCCGCCCGATACCTAGCACTACTCCGGAAGTAATTCCGGAGATCGAATAGGGAATCACTACCTTATATATAGTCTGCCACTGCGAAGCTCCCAAAGCCAGACTCGCTTCCCGCATCGAACGCGGACAGTTCCGCATGGCATCTTCGGTCACTGTTATAATAGTAGGCAGCGCCATGATAGCCAGAATGATACTTCCTGCCAAACCACTCTCCCCTACCGGCAGATCAAAGAATTTCTGAATCAGCGGGACAACGACAATCAAACCGAAAAAACCGTAAACCACCGAAGGAATACCACTCAACAGTTCAATGATCGGTTTCAGCCAGTTGCGCACCTTCGGATTAGCAACCTCAGACATATAGATAGATACCGAAAGTCCGAACGGAAGTGCAAAGAGGATAGCGAACAGACTTACCCACAAGGTGCCCGCAATCAACGGCAGAAATCCGAATAATGGAGCAGGAGTAGCTGTCGGGAACCACTCGGCACCTGCAAAGACATCTTTTACCGAAATGGTATTATCCTTGATAAAATGCACCGCATCAGGCTGCACTATAAATTTCTGCGGGACAAAAGCTACAATGCCGGGCGTCTTCTCCACCAGTTGCATGATTCTTTCACCGGCATACTCATAAGCGGGTCCGAGTTCTTCCTCTGTATAATACTCCGTGATGTCTTCCAAACGAAAAACCCGGATAGGGAGATCCTCCCCACCGAGTTCTTTCCAGTTTGTTATCTCTTCGTCGAAAACATCTTTTATCTGAGCAGGACTCAGCGTATTTACCCGATTACTTTTGTTCAAAGCCAACACATACCCTTCTTCAATCACTTTACTATTGAACAGCCCGAAAGCCTCTGTAAACAGGAAAAGTACGATCAGCAGGATAGTAATACTTGTTACGAAACCGCTACAAGTCAAAATTCCTTCTATTATCTTCTCAAAAATCTTCTTCATACCTATTGGTTTTCTGATGCAAAGAAAGCGACTCCTTATTAAGGAGGTGTGACTAATATTTGAAGGAAGTATTTCAATGCTGTTACATTTGTGTTACAAACACTATTTCCCGCTTATCTGAAACAAAAATGTAATATGTGATTGTTTTATTTGCACCAACAATAAAAAGAATAATTATGAAAGTGAGAAGAAATTTATTAATCGCCCTTTCCCTTCTGTCTCTCAGCGCCAACGCACAGCGCATCAAAGGCAGCGACACTGTATTGCCTGTTGCCCAACAAACAGCAGAGCGATTTATGAATCTGCAGCCGGATGCACGGGTCACAGTCACCGGCGGAGGAACCGGTGTCGGTATCTCTGCACTGATGGACAATACGACGGATATCGCCATGGCTTCCCGTCCAATCAAATTCAGCGAAAAGATGAAAACCAAGGAAGCCGGACAAGAGGTGGACGAAGTCATCGTAGCCTACGATGCCCTTGCCGTAGTGGTGCATCCTTCCAATCCGGTGAAACAGCTCACCCGCCAGCAACTGGAAGACATCTTCCGGGGAAAAATCACCAACTGGAAACAGGTAGGCGGCGACGACCGCAAAATAGTAGTCTACTCCCGCGAAACTTCTTCGGGTACTTATGAGTTCTTCAAGGAAAACGTGCTGAAAAATAAAAATTATATGGCAGGCAGCCTTTCCATGCCCGCCACAGGTGCCATCATCCAATCCGTCAGCCAGACGAAAGGAGCTATCGGATATGTCGGCCTGGCTTATGTATCTCCGCGCACCAAGACGCTTTCCGTATCATATGACGGAAGCCACTATGCCGCTCCGACGGTGGAGAACGCAACGAACAAAACTTATCCCATCGTCCGCCCCCTTTATTACTACTATAATGTGAAGAATAAAGAACAGGTAGCTCCTCTGATTGACTTCATTCTTTCACCCGAAGGGCAGGAGATTATAAAAAAGAGCGGTTATATTCCAGTAAAATAAAAAAAATGTCCTACTTTTGTAGCCTATAAATAGAGTTAACATTTTAACGTTATGACAGATATTAAAAACGAAGACACAGGCGATAAGAAAAGCCTGAACTTTATTGAACAGGCAGTAGAGAAGGATTTGAAGGAAGGTAAAAATGGTGGAAAAGTGCAGACCCGCTTCCCGCCCGAACCGAACGGATACCTTCACATCGGTCATGCCAAAGCTATTTGCCTTGACTTCGGCATCGCTGCCAAGCATGGCGGCGTATGTAACCTTCGTTTCGACGACACAAATCCGACCAAAGAGGATGTGGAATATGTAGAAGCCATCAAAGAAGATATTCAATGGCTGGGCTACCAATGGGGAAACGAATACTACGCTTCCGACTATTTCCAGCAATTATGGGACTTCGCCATCCGCCTCATCGAGGAAGGAAAAGCATATATTGACGAGCAAACTGCCGAACAGATTGCCCAACAAAAAGGTACTCCCACCCAGGCAGGTGTGAACAGCCCTTACCGCGACCGCCCTATCGAAGAAAGTCTGGAACTTTTCAAGAAGATGAACAGCGGTGAAATAGAAGAAGGTGCTATGGTACTCCGTGCCAAAATCGACATGGCCAATCCTAACATGCACTTCCGCGACCCGATCATCTATCGTGTCGTAAAACATCCGCACCACCGTACAGGCACTACCTGGAAGGCTTATCCGATGTATGACTTCGCCCACGGACAGAGTGACTTCTTTGAAGGAGTAACTCACTCTCTGTGTACACTTGAGTTTGTGGTGCACCGTCCGCTCTACGACCTCTTCATCGACTGGCTGAAAGAAGGCAAGGACCTGAACGACAACCGTCCCCGTCAGACTGAGTTCAACAAACTGAACCTGAGCTACACGCTGATGAGCAAACGTAACCTGCTGACGCTGGTAAAAGAAGGACTGGTGAACGGATGGGACGACCCCCGTATGCCGACTATCTGCGGTTTCCGCCGTCGTGGTTACTCTCCGGAGTCTATCCATAAATTTATCGATAAGATCGGTTACACCACTTACGACGCACTGAACGATATCGCATTGCTGGAAAGCTCTGTCCGCGACGATCTGAACAGCCGTGCTACCCGTATATCCGCTGTCATCAACCCGGTGAAACTCATCATCACCAACTATCCGGAAGGACAAGTAGAACAACTGGAAGCCATCAACAATCCGGAAGATCCGGAAGCCGGAAGCCATATGATTGAGTTCAGCCGCGAATTATGGATGGAACGCGAAGACTTCATGGAAGACGCGCCCAAGAAATATTTCCGCATGACTCCGGGACAGGAAGTACGCCTCAAAAACGCTTACATCGTGAAATGTACCGGATGCAAGAAGGATGAAAACGGTGTGATCACAGAAGTATATTGCGAATATGATGCAAATACCCGCAGCGGTATGCCGGATGCCAACCGTAAAGTGAAAGGTACGCTCCACTGGGTAAGCTGCAACCACTGCCTGCAAGCAGAAGTGCGCCTCTACGACCGTCTGTGGAAAGTAGAAAACCCACGCGATGAACTGGCTGCTATCCGCGAAGCAAAGAAATGCGAAGCTCTGGAAGCAATGAAGGAAATCATCAATCCGGATTCTCTGAAAGTTCTTCCGAATTGCTATATCGAGAAGTTTGCGGCAACCTTGCCTGTACTCTCATACCTGCAATTCCAACGCATCGGCTATTTCAATATAGACAAAGACTCGACTCCGGAGAAACTTGTATTCAACCGTACGGTAGGATTAAAAGATACCTGGGGTAAAATCAATAAATAATTCAGCCTTCACAGGCTTGGTAACAACAAAAAGACACAGTGCCAAAAGCCGAAAAATAGCTTACTGATATTTTCAGGCACGGATTACACGGATTAACACGGTTCTAAGTTACATCAACTTTCAGTTCCGTGTAATTTGTGTAATCCGTGCCTAAAACCTCTTTTAGCACTGTCTTATTCAAATCAAAATAAATCAGAATGGGGAGAAAAAATTCACCGTCCGCAAATAAAGAACTGAACGAGTTAATCGCTCAATATGAAACGGCCAGAGCGGAAAACCGGCAACTCTATCTGGACGGAGACCAATTAGCCGACATTGCTGACCAATATGCCGCCGGACGTAAATTCAACGAAGCGCAAGAAGTCATAACTTACGGCCTCCACCTGCATCCCGACAGTACAGATCTACTGGTAGAGCAAGCTTATCTTTATCTGGATACCGGCAAAATTCCTCTGGCAAAAAAAGTGGTGGAAAGTATTACAGACGAATATGATACAGATGTGAAAATGCTGAAAGCGGAACTTATGCTGAACGAAGGACAACTGGAAAACGCCCGAAATGTACTGGATACTATAGAAGATGCTGATGAACTGGAAACGATCATCAACATCGTCTATCTTTATATGGATATGGGATACCCCGAAGCCGCCAAAGAATGGCTGGACAAGGGTGCTCCCCGTCATGGCAAAAAAGAAGATTTCATGGCGGTTATGGCGGACTACCTCACAGGTACCAACCAGCTCGAAGCCGCATCAACTTTCTACAATCAACTGATCGACATCGACCCCTACAACGCCAGCTACTGGGTAGGGCTTGCCAAATGCCGCTTTGCAGCCGAAGACTGTGAAAAAGCAATCGAAGCCTGCGACTTTGCACTGGCTGCCGACGACAAATGTGGAGAAGCTTACGCCTATCGCGGACATAGCTATTTCTACCTGAACAATTCAGATGCCGCCATTGAAGATTATAAAAAGGCAATAAAGTACAAAGCTCTTCCTCCCGAAATGGGTTATATGTTTCTGGGGCTTACATATTCCAACAAAGAAGCATGGAAAGAAGCCGACGATTACTACCAACGTGTCATCGACCGCTTTATAGAAGAGGGTCTCGGCAATTCTCCCTTACTGATAGATACTTATACCAATAAAGCCGTAGCCGCCTCCCGACTGGGCAAGTATGAGGAAGCGCATCAGCTATGCAAAAAAGCCATAGCCATCCAACCGGATGATCCTGCCATCTATCTGGCAGAAGGCAAACTCTACATACAGGAAAATCAAAAGAAAAAAGCGGTCAAATCTTTTGATAAAGCACTGACAATGGAACCAAGTGCGGAAATGTGGTATATGGTAGCCTCGGCCTATTCGGACGCAGAGTACTTATATCAGGCCAAGCTCTGTTTTCAGGAGGCATACCGGATTGATCCCAACTATGCGGACATCGCAGAGAAACTGAGTGTCCTCAGCCTGATGCATAATGAAATAGACGACTTCTTCAAGTACAACAATGAAAGTGAGCATCCCATCAGCGAAGATATCATTCTGGACCTGTTATCCCGCCCCAACCAAACGGAAGAAGGAGAACAGATGCTGAGAGAAGTATGGGAACGCATGAAGAAAGAGAAAGGAAACAACTAATCATATTAATAAACTTTAGCCCAAAAACATATGGAATCAGTAGCTTTTATCCAGTGGTGTCTGGAACACCTGAATTATTGGACAATCACTTTATTAATGACTATAGAAAGCTCCTTCATCCCCTTCCCGTCGGAAGTGATCATCCCGCCGGCGGCTTACAAGGCAGCTGTCAATGACGAGCTTAATATTTATCTGGTAGTCTTGTTTGCCACCATCGGTGCAGATATCGGAGCATTAATCAACTATTATCTGGCAAAATGGCTGGGACGCCCCATCATTTATAAGTTTGCCAACAGCCGTATCGGCCATATGTGTCTGATTGACGAAGCAAAAGTACAGCATGCCGAATCGTATTTCGACAAGCATGGCGCACTCTCCACATTCATCGGTCGATTGATTCCGGCAGTACGTCAGCTAATTTCCATACCGGCAGGACTTGCCCGCATGAAAATGCACACCTTCCTGCTGTACACTACTATAGGAGCCGGATTATGGAACACCATCCTGGCTGTTATCGGTTATTATCTGTCAACAGTGCCCGGCATCGAAAGCGAAGAACAACTGATCGCCAAAGTCACAGAATACAGCCACGAAATCGGCTATTGCTTCATCGCCATCGGAATATTCATCGTAGGCTTCCTGGTCTATAAAGGAATGAAGAAAAAATAAGTATTAAGTATTAGGTATTAAGTATTAACCGAAGCTGCTGTTTATGAGCTTATCCGCATGGCTTAATACCTAATACTTAATACCTAAATTAGAAATTAAATTGCACTCCCACGCCTAACACCTCTTTGAATTGCAGGCGAGATCCTTTACTGCCGTCTTTTTGAACGATCTTGATATCATCGTCATATACCATATTAGTGGTCAGCGTGGTGGAGAACCATTTATTAATTGCCATATTTATCTGTATTTCCCAGTTGACATCGATATTCTGAGGTTTATGCAAATAATCAGAATACAGGTCCAGACGGGAGTATACAGTCATATTCTTCAAGAATTCATATTTCACCTCCCCTTTCAGGTTGGCACCGAAGCTCGACAACAGATGCTTGCCGGGATCTACTCCAAAGTCACCTTCGTCAGACAAACGGTCATTCAGAACAAAGGTTCCGCGCCAGGAAGCAGGAGACAATACAACCGTGAAAATCTTTCCCGGATCATACGTAAATCCCAGACCGGTGGTCAAATAGCCCGGTGACATAAATTCGGAGATAGCGACATCCTTATTGACAGAATAGTCATATCCGGGTGAGAATTGCGTCTGAAAAGTGGCAAATGCACTCGCATACCAGTTTTTGGCGATAGAATAACCATAGTTGGTATTCAAATATATTTTATCATTGGCTTTTCTCATGCCGTCCTCCCCTGTCTTATTCAATCCATAAGCCAGTTCAAGGCGGTTATTCCATATATGCTTTCCTTTTTTATAATTAGCTTGATAAGTACCTTGCAAGTCAAAAGCGACGGAGTTATCACCTCCGGCAGACCAGTTGGTCAGGCTTACTTGCGTCAGTTTGAGTCCGGCAAAACCTTCCGTTGTCCAGGGAGAAGTTTTTGTACTATCGGCGGTTTGAGCCGACAAGTGGGCAGCGCCCATGCCTAACAGGGCAATGAAGAAAAATCGAATTTTGTCCATGTGGTTGAGGTTTAGGAAAAAAGTAATTAGGTATTAAGTAATAAGTATTAAGTATTAATCGAAGCCGCTTATTGTACTATTGGTACCAACCGCATGGAATAATACTTAATACTTATTACTTAATACTTATTCTTTAACTGCCGCTAATGCTTTGTCATAGTCCGGTTCCTGAGTAATCTCCGGAACAAGCTCCGTATAAGCTACCTTGCCGTCTTTACCGATCACGACTACTGCACGTGCCAGTAATCCTGCCAGCGGTCCGTCTGCCATACGCAGTCCGTAGCTCTCGTCGAAGTCAGAGAAGCGGAAGTCAGACAATGGAATTACGTTCTCAATGCCTTCAGTCGTGCAAAAGCGTGCATGAGCAAAAGGAAGGTCTTTGGAAATAGCCAGTACGACCGTATCTTTGAGACCTGCTCCCATTTTATTAAATTTGCGTACCGATGTTGCACAAACGCTCGTATCCAGACTTGGAAAAATATTTAGAATTACATTTTTGCCGTTCAGGTCTTTCAGAGAGAAAGAAGACAAATCAGTTTTTACTAACTCAAAGTCAGGAGCGACTTTACCTACTTGTATAAATTCACCGATCAGTTTCACCGGTTGTCCTTTGAAATTTGTTGTTGCCATATTGCATTTACATTTTAAAATTACTTTATAATAAAAACAACTTATCCCCGGAATATGTTCACACGAAAACCTTTTCTAAAATCAATTTGTTATTCCTCCACAAATTCACAGAGTATTCATTTAAAATTTAAAACGTATGGAAACTGTATTCAACGAGATCCAGCACTCAGTAAAAAACTGGTGGACTTCTCTTTTATTAGGAATTGTGTATATCATTGTCGCCCTTTGGCTTATGTTCTCACCCCTCAGCAGCTATGTCGCATTGAGCATCGTTTTCAGCATATCGATGCTGATAAGCGGTATTCTCGAAATCATATTCTCTCTCAGTAACCGCAAGGGAGTACCCAGTTGGGGCTGGTATCTGGTGGGAGGAATCATCGACCTTATTTTAGGTATTTACCTGATCGCCTATCCGATGGTCAGCATGGAAGTCATTCCGTTTATCATCGCCTTCTGGCTTATGTTCCGGGGCTTCTCCTCCACCGGCTACTCCATCGACCTCAAACGTTACGGCACTCGCGACTGGGGCTGGTACATGGCTTTCGGCATCCTTGCCATTATCTGTGCCCTGATCATATTGTGGCAACCGGCAGTAGGCGCATTATACGTAGTCTACATGATCTCCTTTACTTTCTTCATCATCGGACTTTTCCGCGTCATGCTTTCGTTCGAATTGAGAAATCTGCATAAAAGAAAATAAAAATCTTTCGGCAGTTACTTCGTATTTTGTTTATCTTTGTAGGCAATTTACACGAATCAATAAACTAAAAAAGAAGAAAAATTATGGCAATGCATACTTGGTTTGAGTGCAAAATCCGTTACGAGAAAACAATGGAAAACGGAATGCAGAAGAAAGTGACGGAACCTTATCTGGTAGATGCACTCAGCTTTACAGAAGCAGAAGCACGTATTATCGAGGAGATGACTCCATTTATCACAGGAGAATTTACAGTATCGGACATCAAACGTGCCAACTATAGCGAACTTTTCCCCAGCGATGAAGAAAGCGCTGACCGCTGGTTTAAGTGCAAACTGATCTTTATCACCCTTGACGAGAAAAGCGGCGCCGAGAAAAAGACTTCTACCCAAGTGCTGGTTCAGGCTGCCGACTTGCGCGACGCAGTGAAGAAACTGGACGAGGGCATGAAAGGAACAATGGCTGACTATCAAATCGGTATGGTATCAGAAACTCCGCTGATGGATGTATATCCTTATAGCGCCGGACCGAATGACAAACCGGAATTTGATCCGTCAAAAGCATAAGTAACCATGAGTATTGCTGACAATCTAAAGCAAGTGCTGGCCGAACTCCCACAAGGAGTCCGGCTGGTTGCTGTCTCAAAATTCCACCCCAATGAAGCGATAGAAGAGGCTTATCAGGCGGGACAGCGTATTTTCGGAGAAAGCAAAGTGCAGGAAATGACAGCTAAATACGAAACTTTGCCGAAAGACATCGAATGGCATTTTATCGGGCACTTGCAGACAAATAAGATTAAGTACATGATTCCCTACGTAGAAATGATACACGGGATCGACACTTATAAGCTACTGGCGGAAGTCAACAAGCAAGCAGCCAAGGCGGGACGTATCGTGAACTGCCTGATACAGATTCACGTTGCCCAAGAAGAAACCAAATTCGGTTTCAGCCCCGAAGAATGCAAAGACATGCTGCATGCCGGCAAATGGAAAGAACTGTCTCACATACGCATCTGCGGATTGATGGGAATGGCAAGCAACACCGACGATGTTGAACAAATTAACCGGGAATTTTGTTTACTGAATAGGCTCTTTCAGGAAATAAAAGCAAACTGGTTTGCCGATTCGGATACTTTCCGCGAATTGTCGATGGGTATGTCACACGACTATCACGAAGCAATCGCTGCAGGAAGTACTTTAGTGCGGGTCGGAAGCAAGATATTCGGAGAAAGAAACTATAATACTTAATCAATCATTATTACCATGACCGATTTAAAAACTACTTTCGCAGGGCTTTCTCTCAGAAACCCAATCATTATCAGTAGCTCGGGACTGACCAACAGTGCCGGCAAGAATAAGAGACTGGCAGAAGCAGGAGCAGGTGCCATTGTACTGAAATCTCTGTTTGAAGAGCAAATTATGCTGGAAGCGGATCAACTGAAAGACCCCGCTTTTTATCCGGAAGCAAGTGATTATCTGGAAGAATATATCCGTAAACATAAGTTAGCTGAATATCTCACTTTAATCAAGGAAAGCAAGAAAGAGTGTTCTATTCCCATCATAGCCAGCATCAACTGCTATTCAGACTCGGAATGGGTAGACTTTGCCAAACAGATACAAGAGGCCGGCGCCGATGCACTGGAAATCAATATTCTGGCATTGCAATCGGATGTGCAATATACGTATGGCTCATTTGAGCAGCGTCACATCGACATTCTGCGTCATATCAAACAAACGGTAACCATTCCGGTTATTATGAAACTGGGTGACAACCTGACCAACCCCGTAGCCCTGATCGACCAGCTATATGCTAACGGAGCAGCTGCAGTGGTTCTTTTCAACCGTTTCTACCAGCCGGACATCAACATTGAGAATATGGAACAAGTATCCGGTGAAGTGTTCAGCACCTCCGCCGACCTTGCCACTCCTCTCCGCTGGATTGGAATCGCTTCTTCAGTGGTAAACAAAATCGATTATGCAGCCTCCGGCGGTGTCGCCAATCCGGAAGCGGTAGTAAAAGTAATCCTTGCCGGTGCTTCAGCCGTAGAAGTTTGCAGTGCTATCTATCAGAATACGAATGCATTTATCGGAGAATCCACCCGTTTCCTTTCCGCATGGATGGAACGCAAAGGTTTCAATAATATCGCTCAATTCAAAGGAAAGCTGAATATTAAAGACGTTCAAGGTATCAATACATTCGAACGTACCCAATTCCTGAAATACTTCGGAAAGAAAGAAGCCTAAAAAATGAAGAACTTTGGGGAAATGAAGAATGAAGAATTCGCTAGCGCATTTATGCTGCAAGTAATTCTTCATTCTTTTTTCTTCATTCTTATTTCTTCATTTTTATAACAAGTTGCTAGCCAACTCACTCAACTGACTACGTTCCCCTTTCACCAGATTGACATGTGCAAAGATATTCTGGTCTTTCATACGGTCGATCATATACACAAGACCATTGGACTGGCTATCCAGATAAGGCTGGTCAATCTGCTGGATATCTCCTGTGAATACCATCTTCGTACCTTCACCTGCACGGGTAATAATCGTTTTTATTTCATTCGGGGTAAGGTTCTGCGCTTCATCAATGATACAGTACATTTCGCTCAAACTACGTCCGCGGATAAATGCCAATGCTTCAATCACCAGCTGCTCGCTTTTCTGCATATCTTCGATACGCTTCACTTCGGTCGAGTTGGCGGCAAACTGACGCTTGATCACATTCAGATTATCGAATAGCGGCTGCATGTAAGGAGCCACTTTTTCCTGGGCATCCCCCGGAAGAAAACCGATATCCTTGTTGGACAATGCCACTACCGGACGTGCCAGCAATATCTGCTTATAGTCAGTCAACTTGCCTAAAGCTGCTGCCAAAGCCAGCAATGTCTTACCTGTTCCCGCTTTTCCGGTCAATGCCACTAATTTGACGTTCGGATCATTCAGTATCTCGAAAGCGAAACTCTGTTCGGCATTACGGGGCTCAATACCATAATTACGTCCTTTCGTTACCCGGCAAATGGAATGAGTAAAAGGATTGTAGCGCGCCAGTACACTGTTACGATCACTCTTTAAAACGAAGCATTCGTTAGGGTGAATGACATCCTTAAAGTCAAATTCGCTCAGATCAATGCCCTCTTTAGATGAATAGATGCGATCGATCAATGCCGGATCTACATTTTCAAAGATCTCATTGGATTTCTCGAATATATCGACATTGGATACCTTATCTGTGATATAGTCCTCACTGGTAATACCGATAGAACGGGCTTTCATACGCAGGTTTACGTCCTTGGTCACCAATATAGCCGGAGTTTTCGGATATTTGGCTGCCAGATATTCAACAGCTGCCAGTATCAGATGGTCGGGTTTCTTCACCGGAAAAGACTCATGCACTTTGGGAGCATCCACATTTCCGGGAACTACAAACAGGCGACCCATTCCTTCTCCCAGACTCACCCCTTGGGAGAACAGCTCGTCACTCGTCAGCAAATCCAGTTCCCGGACAAATTCACGGGCATTGAAATTTATCTGCTCGTTTCCTTTCTTGAACTTGTCCAGTTCTTCCAGTACGACAAGGGGAAGATGAATATCATTTTCCTGAAAATTCTTCAAGCAATTGTAGTCGTGAAGAATAACATTTGTGTCAATTACAAAATTTTTCTTAGTTCCCATGATTTCTTAGAATTTAATGTTGATATTTGCAGTCTGATTCATCAATCCTCCGCTATCGGTTGAATTGATGGTTCTAAAGATAAACAATTTTGCGAGCAATAAAGATTGCCCGGAGTTAAATATTATAAAACATGGATTATCAGAACACTTTAAAGTACTTATATGAAAGTACACCTATGTTTCAGCAAATTGGTGGAAAAGCATATAAGCCGGGTTTAGAGACAACACACAAATTGGACGAACATTTAGGTCATCCGCATCAACAATTCAGAACGATTCACATCGCCGGAACAAATGGAAAAGGCTCCTGTTCACACACGATCGCAGCCGTACTGCAAGCAGCAGGATACAAAGTCGGGCTATTTACTTCCCCGCATCTGATTGACTTCCGCGAGCGTATCCGTATCAACGGTGAAATGATTCCCGAAGATTATGTAGTCAGCTTTGTAGAAGAACACCGTTCTTTCTTCGAGCCTCTGCACCCTTCTTTCTTCGAACTCACCACAGCAATGGCATTCCGCTACTTTGCCGACCAGCAGGTAGATGTAGCTGTAATCGAAGTAGGTATGGGCGGACGTCTGGACTGTACCAATATCATCACCCCCGATCTGTGTGTCATTACCAATATCGGTTGGGATCATATGCAATATCTGGGCAACACACTGACTAAAATCGCCAAAGAAAAAGCAGGAATCATCAAAGAAGACATTCCGGTAATAGTGGGTAAAGTATCAGGAGCAGTGAAAAGAGTCTTCACGATGAAAGCCAAGGCTATGAATGCCTGCATCGTCTTCGCGGAAGAATTAAAGAGTTGCACCAATGTGAGATATGCCCCCTATGATACCCTGAAAGAATCCAGAGTCGAGTTGCAGGAGTTATTGGAGGAGGAAATAAAACTTCAGCAGATACAGGAGCTTCCGATGAAAATGATGCAATTTGTCTCTCTTATCAACCCGACCGACGCCATACACGCCATAGACAGAATCATTGATAAAAGAAAAGACGCGATATTGATTCATAATTCCAGTTTTATGACGGGACTCTACTACGAACTGAGCGGCCTCTGTCAGACAGAAAATTGCCTCACGATCCTCGCAGCCCTGGAGATTCTGAAGAACCGGGGATATGAAATCAGCAAGAAGGATTACCATACCGGATTCTCTGACGTATGCGAAATGACCGGTCTGATGGGACGCTGGCAAAAGCTCCAGAGCTACCCCGACGTCATCTGCGACACAGGTCACAATGCCGACGGTTTCAAATGTATCCGTCAGCAGCTTAACTATATACACAATAAATTAAATCAGGAACTGCATATTGTATTTGGCATGGTCAATGACAAAGATATCAGCAGCGTCCTGGAACTGTTGCCGAAAGACGCCACCTACTATTTCACCAAAGCGAGCGTGAAGCGTGCGCTGCCGGAAGATGAGCTGATGAAAATGGCTTCGGAAGCGGGACTGAAGGGTACCTCCTATCCTACCGTAGCAGACGCCGTGCGGGCGGCAAAAGAAAACTGCCCCCCTAAAGACTTTATCTTCGTGGGAGGCAGTAACTTTATTGTTGCCGATTTGTTAGCGAACCGCGATACACTCAATCTCTACTAACGCATCCTTCGGCAAAGCCTTTACAGCAACTGCCGAACGTGCCGGAAAAGCTCCGTCAAAATACGTAGCATATACACCGTTCATCCCGGCGAACAATGACATATCCTGGAGGAATACAGTCGTTTTCACAATGTTTCCCATTGTCAAACCTGTCTCTTCCAGGATGTGTTTTATATTCTCCAGCGACTGGCGTGCCTGTTCTTCAATTCCTTCCGCCATCTTTCCGGTAGCCGCATCAATAGGCAACTGACCGGATACAAATACCATTCCATTGGCTTCTATCGCCTGACTATAAGGTCCGATAGCTCCCGGCGCTTTTTCACTGCAAATTACTTTTTTCATATTTATCTTTCTTTTTTTGTTTACCAATCCTCAAAGGTAGCAAAAAAATGCCTCCCGCAAAACGAATTTTGCAAGAGGCAACCATATTTCTTCTTATTAAAGACTATTCAGCTTTTTCTGTTTTTTCTTCTTCAGCAGGGGCTTCAGCTGAAGTTTCAGCCGATGCTTCGGCAGGAGTGGCTTTCACCGTCTGATCCACCTTTACTCCGTCTCTCGACACGTTCACCGTTACATTGACAGAAGCAGGCTGTGGCTGATACGGCATACGGTTTTTCGGATCTTCACCATACTGGTTAGGACCTACCGTACCATCGGCAAACAACATATAAAGGCCGAATACCCAACCAATGATAGGAACACAGCAAATCAGAATCAGCCAGCCGGATTTGTTCAAGTCGTGCAAACGCTTAACGCCCTGTGCCAAAGAAAACCACAGGGAGGCAATACCTGCCACGAAACCAATCAGGATACCGAAAACAGAACCACCTGCAGAACCGGCAGCCGCACCAAGAAATAAAGTAGCTAATCCCAGAGAATAGGCAATACCAAAAACGATACCACCGATAATACCAGACAGGAAATATTCGATCCTGCGAATACGACCGTCAAAAGAAAAAGGAGCTTTGAACATAATTTTATTAAGTTTATGTGAATAAATAGTTGATTGTAATCTTGATATGCTAGCAAAGATATAAAATAAATTAAATAAAGAAAGCTTTTATGTCAAAAAATCGCCTTTTCTATCAAGAATAGAAAACAAAAAAGAAACCAAGTAGTTTTTTGTAGCATATTTTCTTAAACCTATTAACTGTTGACCGATGAAATCTCCTCACTTGCGAAGCCTGCCACAAAAATATTCCCCCAAAAAGCATATTACGCGATACTACAACCTATTTTGAGGATTCCGTTTTTCCTATCCGAGAAACAAATAGCATGTTATAATCTGGTTTACAAATAGTTGCACGCACTCATCCGCATCCAACACTTCGCTTTACCCTTCTCTCTCAAAAAGACAAAAGGACAAAAAGACATATAATAGTTTTGAAAATGGCAATGAGGAAAAAGAAGCGGATCAGCAAGGTAAAAAACAGAAAGCAAATGCCATGTTTTCCTAAAATCGTGTACAAATATCTACCTGATTTTTTGTTGTTATGAGCATAACCAGTTATTATTGTCCTTAATGCTATCTCCCACACTTCATCCTTTAAATAATTCGTACAACATCCAACACTTTATTGGTAAACTACCAAAAGCATTCATCAACAAAGCAACAATCTAACTCGCGTAAAATACGATTTCGGCAATCACATAAAAACAGTCCATAAAAGGCACTCAATGAATTAAAAATCAGCAAGATAGTTTAAAGAATGTATCATAAGAATTTATAAAAGGGACCATATGTCCTTTTTGTCATTATGTCACTTTGAAAGTTTACAAAAATCATTGGGAAGTTTGAAAAAATCTTCTTAATGATTGGGTTCAAACATTGAGAAGATTCAATACAATCTTCTCAATGTTTTTTTCTTTTTATCGGTGTATTCGTTCAAGAATACGCTCCCAATCGTCGTTTATTTCAATTCTAAGAATTAAATTGCAAGCAATTACAAATGGAGTAATATCCTATTTTATAACTCGCACTAATTTACTTTGTAAGCATTCGCTGCCCCCGTCTTTTCACTTTCTTTGTTCCGTTCTACCTTTATCACCCAAAAGCTATGTGGAAGCTTAAAGAGTTTGAATCAATCTATTCTCATTACGAGAGCAACGATTTGAGGACTCGTGATTTTATGCCAATGAAGTAATCAACGAAGCGAATTCTATTATTAGCAAAAAAAGTTGCGTGAGTCGAGAAACACAAATCCCAACTTTCTTTCATATCACAAACAGCATCGGCGCACGATTCCAAAACTGTGGGTGAATGTGCATCGTGCAAACATATGTACATTTCGTCTTTGTAAAAAGAGTTTTTTTAATGCTAATCACAAGCAAAATCGGATATGAAGTATTAACCGACTAGAATTGCTTCTTTAATACACTCAACGATGTAACGCACCTCATCATCAGTAACGCACGGTCCACTAGGCAGACACATACCGACTTTAAAGAGCTTTTCTGAAACCCCGTTCACATATGCATCAGCATCGGCATATACAGGTTGTTTATGCATAGGTTTCCAAAGAGGGCGACTCTCAATGCCTTTTGTATCAAGAAAAATACGCATAGCTTCAACATTAGCATTAGGTTCGCAATCGGTATGCAATTCCCTTGCCTCATGAGTCACACCGGCAGCACCTCCCACTGCGCCTTGAACAACTACCTGATAAGCATTTTCCTGTCCTCTCACCTTCAGCGCAGGGTCCAGGGTTATGGTACAGAGCCAATAATTGCTATCATATTCTCCTGTGGAAGGCTGACTATGAATAGTTACGCCTTTAATGTCTGCAAGTAACTCCTCATACATCTTCTGAATATGCTTATGGTGAGAAATATGCTCATTAGCTACAGTCATCTGACCTCGACCGATACCAGCGCAGATATTTGACATACGATAGTTATAACCGATATTCTCGTGTTGATAATATGGATATGCTTCACGGGCTTGGGTAGCATAGAACATTATTTCTTTCTTATCATTTGCAGAAGGAGTTATTAGAGCCCCCCCTCCTGAAGTCGTAATCATCTTATTACCATTGAAACTCAGCACACCGTACTTTCCGAATGTACCACACATCTGCCCATTATACTTCGAGCCAAAACCTTCGGCAGCATCCTCGATAACAGGAATGTCATACTTCTCCGCAATTGCTATGATTTCATCGATCTTGGCAGGCATACCATACAGATACACAGGCACAATTGCTTTCGGTTTCTTTCCGGTTTTCTCAATACGGTCTTTAATAGCTATTTCTAATAGTTCTGGATCCATGTTCCAGGTATCCATTTCCGAATCCACGAATACAGGCTTAGCACCTAAGTAAGCGATCGGATGCGAGGAAGCGCAAAACGTAAACGACTGCACAATCACTTCGTCCCCGGGGGTCACACCGCAAGCGATCAAGGCCAAATGTACGGCGGCCGTACCTGCCGAAAGGACCACAACCTCATTCCGACCACCTACAAACTGCTTCAGGTCTTCCTCAAACCCATTCACGTTCGGACCAAGAGGAACGACCCAGTTCGTATCGAACGCTTCTTTAATAAAATTTTGTTCTTTACCACTCATGTGAGCCAAGCAAAGATAAATTCGTTTATCCATAAATTTATATGATTAATAAGTATTCAATTAGGGCATACCCTTTTGAAAGGAAACTTTTGAGTACCTTAAACCTGGTTGTATAAAAAAATACTTTGAATTTAACATTGACTTATAGCCAAAGTAATTTTGTCAGGAGTCATATTAACATGACCTTTGTAGCCGTTAAAAATATCTTTGAAAAAAGTCCCGATGAAATTCCTCCAAAAACTTCCATAAAGCTTCACCATTTCAATTACACTGTGATAAGGCAGCCATTTCTACTCCTGCATCACTACCATAATGAAGCAAATTGTTACGTTGAGTCATTAGCTTTCGGATAGTTCGTTCGGCAAGATTATCCAAACTTCGTGGTAATCTTGCTTATCACAACTTTTATTTTATACCAACTTTTTGTTCTAAGAAAAGTCGAATAATTGCAAATTATATAATTTCGTTATTATAGTTCATATTTCTACCGAGAACAGTACAAAAAACCATCTGGATATCTTTGATAAAAGAATAGTGCTCGTAGTAGTATTTGTTGATGCGCACCTTATCGGGATAAATCACCTTATTGTTATACTCTTCGGCGATTTCTTGAGCGGAACGGCAGTCCCCCTCTTCCTGCTTCTTCGCCACATACTCCGAAATCATCTCATCTTCCAAACGATACTTCAGCGTGGCAGGCCCCGTAATGCCCGGGCGAAGTTTTAATACAATACGGTTATCCCCCTGCAGTTTATCAGCATAACCAGGCACATCGGGACGAGGACCAACGAACGACATATTGCCAATCAGGACATCCCACAGCCCCGGAAGCTCATCAATCTTGTAATGGCGAAGTGTAGCACCCAAAGGCGTAATACGACTGTCGCCCGCCACACTCACCGTCGAACCACTGTGCTTCATCGTCATCGAGCGGAACTTATGGCAAGTAAACAACTTACCATCCCTACCCGTTTTTGAGTGAATATAGCAGGACCACCCGGCATTTTTATCTTGATAAGAATGGCCACAACGATAAGTAAAGGCCACAGAAAGAGCAAACCGATCAGAGAGACTAAGCGATCGAAAAGAAATTTAAGACACATAACGTTAGGAATAACTCATCATAAATCTGTTCCAAAACATGTTCTAAAGTATCCCCCGGATTACCATTCATATGACACTCTATCAGAATCTTGTTATGAAAAGAAGGAGATTCTGTATCAAACATATTATGAAAGTTTCTCATATACTTGAATTTCACAAATCAAATCTTCTTGAATATAGCCATTATATACCCCCAACCATATGCCAGATGTAGGGACATAAATAGCCAAGACATTTCTAAAATCTCTAACAAAGAGTGCGTTTTCTTGCCAGCGAAATATAGCCCCAAACATAAATGAAGACAAACAATACCCAAACATAAAGCCCATATTGTCCTCCAAAAGTACCCCCAAATAATGGATAGCATCAAGAAAACCACAAATGCAAACGGAATTAAATGACGTAACGAAAGTGCAGAGCTTCCTTTCTTAAGCAAAATCATATTCCAAAAGCCGTTACCATACGCCTGTTTCAACATTTTAGACAGAGTAGTACGAGTATAATAAGTCGATTTGATTGAGGGATCAAAATAAAACTTATAACCTGCCGCTTTTATTCTGCTATGGAGTTCAATATCTTGATTTCTCACCATCTTCTCATTAAAATATCCAACCTCTTCAAACACACTCTTCTTATACAAACCGTACACTGCAGTATCTGCATAACATGCTTGACTTGACACGCGAAATGATGAGTTTCCCACTCCGAACGGAGAAGACAGCACCTTTGATATCACATTCTCAGCACCATCCAAAGAAAGAGAAGTTAGCTTACCGCCTACACATACAGCATCAACTTTTAAGATTGCTTTAATGCTATTTTCCACAAAATCAGGTTCTGCTTCGGCATGAGCGTCTATACGTGTAACATATTCTCCCTTAGCTGCATTAATAGCGATATTCCATCCCGTAGCTAAGATTTTCTTCTCATTTGTCACAACAGTAATCACCAGCCCTTCCTTTATATATTTATCTTGAAATTTCCTAATAACATCAAGGGTTCCATCTTCAGACTTTCCGTCCGCTATGATAATCTCATATTTGTCTTTAGGGTATGTCTGATTAATAAGAGACATCAATGACCTCTCAATGTAGTTCTTCTCGTTACGAGTAACGAGAAGAACTGAAACAAAGGGTAACTGCGCTGAACCCATATTACAATCTAGCATCGATAATATTTCTATCCAATGTACACTTCACATCAAAGATAACATGATTTTCCTTTAAGAGAGTACAAATATCCATTCCTTCAAACTTTTTGTGAGCAACAGCAGCAATTGCAACATCAAATTTTTGAGTAGGTAGTTCATTTACTACCTCAACACCATACTCGTGCATTGTTATGGCAGGATTAGCCCATGGGTCGTAAACTGTTACGTTCACATTATACTCCTTCAGAGTTCGATAGATGTCAACAACCTTAGTGTTACGTACATCAGGACAGTTTTCTTTAAAAGTGAAGCCTAAAAGAATAACATTTGAGTTAAGCACTTGAATTCCTTTCTTAAGCATACACTTAACCGTTTCAGTAGCTACATACTCTCCCATACCATCATTCATTCGTCGTCCGGCAAGAATAATCTCCGGATTATGACCATGACGTTGGGCACACTGAGCCAAATAGTAAGGATCAACGCCAATACAGTGACCACCTACCAGACCTGGACGGAAAGGCAAGAAATTCCATTTAGTACCAGCAGCTTCAAGAACATCGAGAGTATCAATATCCATTTTGTTGAAAATACGTGAAAGTTCATTTACAAATGCAATATTAATATCACGCTGAGAGTTCTCAATCACTTTAGCAGCTTCAGCTACTTTAATTGAAGGAGCAAGGTGAGTTCCAGCTGTGATAACAGAAGCATAAACCTCATTTACATATTGCCCAATCTCAGGAGTTGAGCCTGATGTTACTTTCTTGATATGTTCAACTGTATGAAGTTTATCACCAGGGTTGATACGCTCAGGAGAATAACCTGCAAAGAAATCTATATTCATCTTCATGCCACTTACTTTCTCTACCACAGGAATACACTCATCCTCTGTTACCCCAGGATAAACAGTTGATTCATATACAACCACATTACCTTTGGAGATAACTTTACCGACAGTAGTAGATGCTCCATATAGAGGAGTAAGATCAGGGTTGTTATTCTCATCCACTGGAGTAGGAACTGCAACTACATAAAAGTTACAATCTTTAATTTGTTCGATGTCTGCTGTGCAAAGAAAACCATGATTATTGATTGCATCCTGAAGCAGTTCGTCGCTTACTTCAAGTGTTGAATCATGACCAGCCATCAAAGCCTCACAACGTTTTGCGTTCATATCGAAACCAATGGTCCTGTACTTAGAACTGAAAAGACGAGCAAGGGGAAGTCCTACGTAACCCAAGCCTATTACACAGATTTTAGTCTCTTTCATTTTTTATTGCCTTAAAACTATTTATTACAAATTTGCTTTATACCAATCAATCGCTGCAGCTATACCTTTCTCGAAACTCCAGTCCGGATCATAATCAAGGAGCTTTTTAGCCTTAGAGATATCCGCATTAGAGTGCTTAATATCACCTGCTCTATCTGGACCGAATTCAGGCTCAATATTTACACCAAGTGCTTTAGTCAAGCCATAATAAATGTCAATCAGATATTCACGCCCACCATATGCGATATTAAAAGTTTGACCGGCAGCTTCACTTGGAGCGAGACATGCCTTAAGGTTAGCCTCTATTACATTCTCAACATAAGTAAAATCACGCGATTGCTTGCCATCACCATTGATGCGGCATACCTGACCGTTAAGCAACTGCTTTATAAACTTAGGAATAACTGCTGCATAAGCTCCATCCGGATCTTGTCTGCGACCAAACACATTGAAGTAACGCATTCCATAGGTATCAAGACCATAATGTTTTGTGTACTGCTTTGCCCACTCTTCATTGCAACATTTGCTTACGGCATAAGGAGAAAGGAGATTACCTTCTATACCCTCTCTTTTAGGAAGATTTGGCTCATCTCCATAGACAGAAGAACTTGACGCATACACAAACTTCTTCACACCTTGTTGACGAGCCGCCTCAAGCATATTAAGTGTACCTTGAATATTGTTCAAAGAATAGAATAACGGCATTTCAATAGAGCGGGGAACAGATCCCCAAGCAGCTTGATTGAGAACATAATCCACTCCTACGCAAGCCTTCATGCAAATATCAAGGTCTTTAATATCCCCCTTTATAAACTCATAGCCAGGATTATCAATAAACAACTCGATATTCTTTTGCTTACCAGTTGAAAGATCATCCAATGCACGGACACGATACCCCATATTCAAGATTGCCTCGCACAAATTACTACCAATGAAACCTGCAGCTCCAGTCACCAAGAATAATGAGTTCTCTGGAAATTTTAGATGTTTATATGCCATAATATATTTTATTTTTTATTCTCCATGATTAAAGTTCTACTGCATAAAGACCTCTCTATGCCCTTCAAAGATAGAATCGAAGCAAACTTTCTTGCCATCTCTGCTCCAACGAAGACGCAAATCACAATGAGTATCATTATCGTATTTAAAGAAAGCGAATACACGGGCTATTATTTTTATATTTTTGCCCTCAGGGGCATTATCCCTAAGAATTTTACAACTGCAATACGAGCTCTGTTTGAATATGAGTCAATCACAATCAAATTCTTATCTACAGAGTAGTAACTAGAATGGCCAGCATTACTTTACTGAGCCCACAGGGGTTTCCACTCTTGAGTTTTATCTTTCATCAAATAGTAGCTATTGCCTTCTACATATTTGCGTCCAAAGGCGAGGTTGGAAATTTGCAAAATCTACGTATTTAAGAATATCTACAACTTCTCCAATTTCAATATCCATTCGCCAAATAGCTGTATTATTAGGAAGAGCTTCACCTTTGATGGTTTCTAGCAAAACTGCATATCCATACCCCAAGCGCAAACTATATAAACGAGAGAAATCAAGTAACAATGCTATCTTACCATCTACCGAAACCGTATATGCAAGCATTGGCAATACACTCTCAACACCTGTTTCTATATTCAGCACTATCAAGCAATATTTACCCTGACGTATATCATTGTAAAGAATATGCCTCTTGCAATCAAGATCCAGCCGCTGTGCTATACACTCTTGTTGAATGTTCCATGTATGTGTAGTAGTAATTTTACGTATGCTATTAACCTTCAAATGTTAATTAATAAAATATCAGCTGATCCAACTGGATCTAGTTCATTCCAAGTATCCTTGGCTCGCATACAAATAATGTAATGACCTGTCGCATCCCAAAGGTTCTTGTCATGATAAGCAAAGAAATACTCATAATTCTTACCGTTTGGCGAAATACGAATGATATTTCCTTCTGATTTTTTTCTTACTTACTTCATAGTAAACAGACTGATATACTCGTTTAATCATTCTCTTTACTGATGGAAATTTGTTCAGTTGGTAGTTTATTTTTTTTTCTATGTTCATATATAAATCGTCTTAAACGGCTAATTAAAATAATAGGCCATGAGATATTATATTTCAATAGAGGTATAAATATTTTCGCTTTTAGGACAAGGTACTTGTTATCAACACCAGCATTGGTCTCATAGGATGCATGATATTTTTTAAGCCTAGAAGATACTTCTCTCTTTAATTCCTTACCACTAAACAGACCTGTTAATCTATCAATAGAGACAATAACCGCAAATACATTAAAAGCATTGACTGTATTTGCATAACTATCATACAAGTGTACAGATTTTATTAATTCTTTAAGAGGCTCTACAATATCACCCAAAGGATCAGAAAGTGGCAAAGAAGATAAAGTCATTTGATGCTCAACATAATAATACACAGGTTTTGTGTCGAGAAAGGCATATGATTTAGAATAAAACATCTCCTTAAATGTAAACATAAGTTCTTCACCATTTTTAAAATTAGAGTATCTAATATCATTTTGATGCAATAAACTTGTCCGCACACACTTTCTACACCCCCCCCAATTAATATATCCCGTTATTTGCCCACGAATTAAAGAATCTTTTGATAATTCTGCATACTTCGACATAAATTGCTTTTCGATAGTTTTTCCATCTTCAGAGACCCTCAAAATATCAATAAACACCAAGTCATTGCCACTAGTTTTTTCACTCAATAATGACAAGTAGTCACTGCTGATATAATCATCGGCATCTACAAAAACAATCCATTCTCCCTTAGCCATTACTATAGCCTTATTACGGGCAGCACCTGCTCCTGTATTGTTTTGATGAAAAGGAATAATTCGGCAATCTTTCTGAGCATATTCTTGTATGATACACCAGCTATTATCTTGCGATCCATCATCTACAATTATTGCTTCCCAGTTCTTATAAGTTTGCGACAATAAACTATCTACACATTTCTTTAAATACTTCGAGGCATTGTAGACTGGTACAATAAATGAAAACAATGTGTTTTCATCTGTCTTGCAATTTTTATAATTTAACATATTCAAAATTGTTATAGGCCTGCCTTCATCAAGAAATCATCAAAGCCGTTAAATATAGGTTTATTATGTTCCTTGTAATATGGATAAGATTCTTTCAGTTGTTCCTTTATAGGCAATCTATCATCTAATTCATCACCCTGCATAAAAAGGGGAAATTCTTCATAGAATTCATATATATGAGGTTTCCGATTAAATCGTTCCTGAATGCTAGCTGCATAATCCAATGCTTCTTGAACAGACTGCTCCTTTCGCTTCTTATAATACTCCTCTATAGTACATATTACCTTGGCAGGTCTTCCAATTGCTACGCTATTTGCAGGTATACTTTTTGTAACTATAGACCCATATCCTATAATACAATTATCACCGATTTCAACCCCTTTAAGAACAGTACACCACCGACCAAAATATACATTATTACCAATTTTCACTTTCCCTGAACTGCAAACAAAATCATTAAACAATTTTCTCAAAACCATATTAGAGGCATCATGTGTCATCAAAGTGAAACCGGTATTAATTCTTACATCAGAGCCTATTTCCACTAACGATGGTCTAGAAAAATCTATGGAAATGGTTTTGAAGTCCCCCCACCATATACGCTCCCCAAGTTTTACCCCTTTATAAGATAGAAATTTAGGAAAAAATAGGGTTCCTCTTACTAAACGAAAATACACAGCATTAAATAAACGCAGAAAAAAAGGAATTTTATTCATGACAATTAATGATTATAATTCAATATAAGGAAAATTCATCTATTTATTAAGAACAACTAGTGAACAGAACACGATTAATATAATTGAATATCAAGCAGTTGATACATAAAATGCAGGTAATACTTTGCATCTTCCCCCCTCTTAATCATCAAAGAATGAATCTTAGCTAGCAATCAGATTCTTGGTCTGAAACCCACTCAAATCATTGTAAAACAGTTATTTGAGCTTCCATAAGTAATGGATAATTTCATACCTTCACCACTCAGAATACTTACTTTCATACCGCTCAATATAACTCATGATTTCAGCACTTGGCTTGCCGACTTTGCACATCATTAACAACACACCATAAAGTAAATCCACAACTGACTTATTCTTCATTTCCAAAGGAATTATTATTGAATATTTAGTCATGTTGAATTTTAAATAAAAACAACATTATATTTTTGCAAAAATATCTATATATTGTTGAGCGACTTTCGAAATATCAAATCTTCTAACATAGTTCTTTAATAGTTGAGTATCTATAGGATGCTCACAAGCATAAGCAATAGTTTTAGCCATTTCTTCAGCATCTTGAAAGCTCTTTAAAAGATATCCTCTTCCGTTTTCAAGTAGCTCGTTAGGACCACCAGACGGTGTAGATACAACAGTCGTTCCTGTCACAAAAGCCTCACAGATAACCATGGGAAAAGCCTCAGAATAAGATGATAACACAAGAGCTTGAGATCTTGCTACATAACAATGTGGATTAGGAACACTACCAATAAAGAAAACATAACTATCTAACTTTTTTTCTTTGACCAGTTGTTTTAGATGTCTTTCTTCAGTTCCTCCTCCTATCAAAAGCAATTTATAGTCAGGATACTCTCTGAGAAATATTTCAAAGCCATTAATTAGCAAATCAATATTTTTAATGGGACTTAATCTTCCGCAGAAACTGACAAAATTCCCTGATTCAATGATAAATTTCTTACTACCCTCTTCAACTGTTTCAATATCTATCGGATTATAAATAACTGCAGTTTGATTTTTTTCAACATTTAAGGTCATTACATACTGTTCAATTCCTTTGGCAACACAGATGATAAAATCCGAATGACGGTATAACAACTTCATTAACAAATATATAAATCCTTCTCTTAAAGACTTCCTATCCTTATTTTTTTGATAGAAGTAGTTATGCTGCGAAATAATTACTTTGCAACGACAGCGAGTAAGCATCTTCATAGCTATAAAGAACATATTTTCTATGTCTTTACCTACCATAAAGTACTCAATTTTATGCTGACGAAGCAATTTAGAAACCTTAAAACAAGATTTCCATAAGTTATTGCAATTGAGATTAATTATAGAAACTCGGGCATCGACATCCCTATTAAATTCGCCTTCATTGCGTAATACATAAGCATAAACGTTATGACCTAATTTAGCCCACTCATTTAATAACGTGAAAAATACTTTTTCAACTCCGCCAATCTGATAAGAAGTAAGAAAAACTGCTATTCTCATAAATCTATTTTTTATATGGTTCCTTAAAGAGCCATACCATTGCGGCTGGCATAAAATAAACGATTAATTCCGAAATTCCTTTAAATTGAAAAGATAAAAATAGAACAAAAACAATTAGATAGTTGATCTTTTGTACAAAGACTACTTTTAATAGTTTCCACTGCATAAAGATAAATGCAATAGTCCCTATTAAGCCAAAATCAAAAATTAACCGACACCAACCAATATCTGTAAACATATAATACGAAAATTCATCTATTCCTTTAAGTTTGGCATCACCAATAAGCCATGTCAAAAGATTGTCAGGCCATATATATGCATCGAACATTTTTTCTGAAGATGACGTAGTGAATTTACCATCGTTAAACAAATTACATATCCCTTCAAATGCATGTTCTATAACGGATTCAAGCAAAAAATTATCAGCAATATACTTATTAAACAGTATAAAAGTTAGTAAAAGGACAAAGGCACCACCAAATACATATTTTACAAGCTTTATTATTCTTTGAGATCCCTTTGATTGCCAAATAACCAATCCTAAATACATCAATGCAACAATAAGCCCCATCATAGTAGTACGTGACACTGCACTACCTACAGCAAAAAGGAAGACTAATATTATTGGTATAACCCACCGTTTGATAAATTTATAATTATGTTGGGATAGTATAACTGTTAGGAGTATACAATATGAATATAATGCTCCAGCACCAAAATAAGCTATTCCTACAGTATGAAATCGATTTAGTATTGTAAGTTCATTTGCTCGTTCCTCCAAAGCAGATTGCTGTATGATAGAGAAAACCACATCGTTCACTACTGGAAAGAAAAACATCGCTATAGATAATAACTGATGACCAACACAAGTCAATACAAGCAGCCAAAAATATCGCCTTAAGTCAACGCCTTTCCATATTTTATTCAGCAAGTATATTAGACAAAAACTAGCAGTGGTGATTAATAATATCGTAATTGGGTAAGATGAGTAAAAACCATCAAACCTACCGTTTAATATGCTTGAACATAATACTGTAAAATAAAAAAGCCACAAACTTTTCCAAAAGCTATTCATTGTCTTTTTATAATGAATAGTTCTTTTGTATAGACTTTTATAGTAGATAAGCATCAAGAAAGCTCCTGGCAGTGCCAGGAACCATCTTGTTGATATCAATGAAGGTAGAAATGTAACATTCACCGAAAATAGATAAACGAACATTAAAGCTATACTAATTAAATACTTTATTAGCATATGGAAATTACAATTTTCCTATAAGATATAAAGCAAATCTCTTCAAACAAGATAAGTAAGAGCGACTGCATTTTAGTTGAAAAACACCTTTAAATGCCTCCATATGATTATGATTCTTAAGATTATCTTCTAAAGTCATAATTTCATATTCATCATTATATTTATTCAGCCCTTCTCTACATTCACTTTTTTCTTTATCCGAGAATTCCTCATCAAACTTTTTCAATATATCCTTATACTCTAGTCGCGTTTTTGTATATGTTGATGACAAATTCTTTGCATGAGTACGATATTTAACAAGGTTTTCTTTAATATGATAGCACTTTGAAACGCGCGAAAGCCTAATAAACAAATCAAAATCTGCAATAATCTGATATGATTTGTTTATATTAATGTTGTACTTCTGCAAGAGTTCTCTTCTAAACATGGTGGAAGAAAGCCCTAAATCATAGTATGCTAGCATTTCACTGGTTGTTCGATAGCCTTTTTTACTTGTGCTTCTCATTGAATTATCTACACCAAACTTTTGATAGTCAGTATAAACAACTCCTATACATGAATCATGCTCCATTACAGCTACTTGTTTTTCTAGGTTCTCAGGAAGCCAAAGATCGTCTGAATCGATAAAGCAAACATAATCTCCATGCACTAACTTTACTGCCTCATATCTTCCATGTCCAAGAGGTACAGTATGATCATTATGATAATACTTAAATCTTGGATCCTTATATGATTTGAATATCTCTGCAGATTTATCTGTAGAGCAGTTATCGAAAAGCAAATATTCCCAATCTGCATATGTTTGGCTTAAAACAGATTGAATGGTTTCATTCAAGAACGCCTCTCCATTGTAGCAATTTGTAATTATTGAAACCATACTTACTTCACCCTCTTAATATACTCCTTAAAACTCATCAGATTCTTATCTTTATCTGAGATTATCAGGTTCTCAATACCTCCAATCTTCTCAAACGGCCATTTAATATTAATATCCAGGTCATTATACATTATACCAGAATCACCTTCACCATAAAATACTTCACCACACTTATAACTCACCACTGAATCTTCCAATACAAGATAACCGTGCCCGAAGTACTGAGGAATATAAAGCTCAACTTGGTTCTCACCTGTAAGATCAAAACCTCTCCATTGACCCAATGTGGGAGAATCCGGGCGCAAGTCCACAATCACATCATAAACATGACCACTGATGCAACGAACGAGTTTTGCCTGCTGTTTCACAAGTTGGAAGTGCGTAGCACGAACCACACCTCTCTTACTGATGGTATAGAACACTTCTTTCAGTTCATGCTCAATGCCGTTAGACTTGAACACATCTATATTGTAATCTTTTACAAAACCACCTCTCTCGTCGGTGGCATAAAAAGGCTGAATCTTGAAGGCTCCCTTCAAATCCAGTTCTTCAAAATTGATTTTTTTTATCATATTAACGTTTTCCGACCAACGCTGAGAAAGCCTCGGTACCAACTTATTTAATAATCGGTATAAATCACACAGATAAAATAGGTGAAACAGTACATCCTAAATATCTAACTACACCCATCCATTGAAAATCTAACAGCAATAAAATATTTAAGATTTTTAAAATGCAGGAAGACTGTATATTAGATGTGTCGCAAATACAAGAGTCAATAGAGCCCGAACGACAAATATCGGCTAAACAGTTGTGATACCATATAGAGATCATGATAAATATTTTAAATAGTTTTCAGCCAATCCATGGTCATCTTGGTTCCCTCACCAAAGGTTACGTCCGGCACAAAGCCACAATCGTTCTTAATTGCTTCGATTGAAAATGTACTCAATGACATGTTAGTACCTGTGAAAGGAATATCGCCAAACAAAGGGGTACTTTCGGGACCACAGCTTACCACCATCTCAAGTATAAAATTCTTCAATGGTTTAGCATCACCCGAACCAATCATATACTCACAGAATGGTTTACCCTTTTCTGCTACCAAATAGAAAGCTTTTGCCACGTCACTCACATAAACAAAATCATAGTTTTGGGTAGCTGCAGTAAACTGAAGAGGTTCTCCGTTGATAATCTTACGAAGTGTAGTATTCACAAAACGTGGGGAGAACTCACCTACCCCATAAGCATTGGTAATCATGGGCCAAAGAAGGTCAATACCGATATTTACAGCAACAGATTTACACATGCAGTGAGCAATGTGTTTAGCCATTCCATAGATATACCCCATTCCCGGTTTACTTCCTTGAGTATGGATAGCAGCTTCAACTTCATACTCCATAATAGAACCAGCACATACAAAACGGCTACAACCCAGCCCTTTTGCAGACTTCATACACTCTACTGTATTGAGCGCATTCTGCATCTGAAGATTGTAATCGATACGAGCCTCACCAGCTGATCCGGCCCAGGCAAAGTGAATGAAGGTATCATACACGTCATGCTCAATATTCTCGAGTATTGCCTGCGTATTGGTGATGTCACACTGCATATAGGTAAGATTGGGATGAGCCTCCAATCTGCGAGCAACAGAGCCCATATCCAAAGCAAGAACGACCTTACCCTCATTCAAAAAATGTTTTACCGTATAACTGCCAACAAAACCGTCAGCACCTGTGATTATTACTTTTTCCATTTATATCGTCTTTTTTCTTACAAGAAAGAGGCATAGTACCACTATCATTAAAGTAGATAGTAAACAATACTCTTTCGGAACATGAATAATATTGATTAACAGATAATTTGCAGGTAATAAGAAAATCCAATGCCACACATAATACGTCATAGAATTAGTGCCTACACAAGTAAATAGATTATATTCACTTTCTATAAATCTAACTGATATATGGTGTACTATATTGTTAAAAAACAGACAGCCGCTAACCGAAAATGGAAGCCATAGGCAATAAAAAACATGGACAGTCAAATTAGTACGCATATCTATAATAGGAATGTCAAAATATAAAAACGTGATATAAACAAACCCAGAGATCAAAAATATATGCCTGTCATATTGAATGTCTTTCAGCCCCCCAACAGGAAGAACATTGTACCTGTACAAATAGTACATACCATATAGGGAATATAAGATGTGACATTTACTTGAATGTAATTCAATAATATCGAAACTGTATACAACAATGTTACATTAAGGATCATATTCCATTTATGGTTAACAAAATAATTTGATAGAAGCCTTGCACCCAATAATGCAGGAAGAAACCATAGAGGTAAATTACCAAAGAATGATCCTTGTAGCAGGATATATTTGACTTGACGTAACGAGAAATCCAAAACTGACACATCCTTTAACTACGATAATATAAAATCTATGCTTAACCCTATAATGGAGTATTTCATAAAAGGCAGTAGTAACCTTTTACCCTACCATTAACATTTGTTCACTTTCTAAAGTTTTAAAAAACATTCCTCCTTTATAAAAAAAACAAGGCATATAAAAAGCTAAAAATGAAAGATCTATGCTGACAGATTTACTTATAGAGCAACAATGGTTGTAAATTATCTGAAGAAGCAGAATACCAGCTAAAAAATCAAGCGAATAATCCCTATTCATAACTTACCTCTGAAGAAATTCTATAATCTGTCTATCCATACAAGCACGCACATCACCACCGGATAACCAAATCTTGCTCCATTCCACAATCTTCTCCATGGCCTTATCCAGGTTCCAACGAGGAGTCCAACCAAAGGTTGATTTGAGTTTAGAGCAATCCAGTTTTAGAAAATTAGCCTCATGAGGACCACTATCATATTTGTTCACCCACTTCATACCTTCCCCCCACGTATTCACAAAAAGGTCAACCAAAGCACCTGTCTGGAAGCAGTCAACATCATCTGGACCCACATTGTAATAAGCGGCATACGAGCTATCCTCATACTGCTTCTTAGCAATTAAAAGGTAAGCATACAGAGGCTCCAAAACATGTTGATATGGACGTGTAGAGAATGGGTTACGAACTATGATATCTTCATGCTTAGTTGCTGCACGAATACAATCAGGAATAATACGATCATTAGCAAAATCACCACCTCCTATCACATTACCAGCACGTGCAGTTGAAATAGGAATAATTGCCTTGCCATCCTTATCAGTAAAAAACGAACGCTTGTATGAATGTGTCACCAGTTCAGAGCAAGATTTCGAATTAGAATATGGATCATAGCCATCCAACTCTTCATTTTCACGATAACCCCAATTCCACTCCTTATTTAAGTAAACTTTATCGGTAGTAACGTTTAAAAATGACTTTACGCAACTCGACTGACGGACACACTCCAAGATATTAACTGTACCCATTACGTTAGTCTCGTAAGTATAGGCCGGATTTTCGTAAGAGTTTCGTACAATAGGCTGTGCAGCTAGATGAAAAACAATCTCAGGCTGAGTCTCATCGAATGCCTTCTTTAAAGCTACCATATCGCGAATGTCACCAATCACACTTTTTATATCACTCTCAATGTCAGCGATTTTAAAGAGAGACGGATCTGTAGGAGCTTCTAACGAATAGCCAGTAACGATAGCACCTGCGTTGGTAAACATTTTGCACATCCAGCTTCCTTTAAAACCGGTATGTCCTGTTAGGAAAACTCGTTTATCTTTGTAAAAATCTAGTATATTCTCCATATCTTAACATAGTATTTATTAAACTGGCAACTAATGATTCTGACACGTTGCACACTTTTCGTAGCCAACAACGATGGTTACCTAAAAAGAGATTTCACCATAAAAACAAATAGCGTGAAAATGACAACCGATATTGTTGCTAAACCTCTCAATATTGACCTCCATCAAGTCTATTAACTTTATAGAGGTCAATATTGATATTAAAATTATTTAGCATATTCAGGTATCTTAGGTACAGAACGCTCCCAACGTTTCCAAGGAGCTTTATCCTCTGCCAATAACTTTTCAAGTATTGACTTTTCACGAACGTTATCCATACACTGCCAAAAACCTGTATGGATATAGGACATTAACTCACCTTTGTTAGCAAGCTCCACTAGTACATTTTTCTCAAATACACAAGAATCATCATCCAAAAGTTCGAATACCTCTGGCTGCAATACCATGTAACCAGCATTGATAGGAGAACCGTCAACAGAATTCTTTTCGCGGAACGCACGAACAGCCTGATCATGGGTAATATCAAGCACTCCTTTATCTTGTACCATCTTTACAGCAGTAAGAGTAGCTAATTTGCCATGGGACTTATGAAAATCTATCAACTTATCAATTTCCACATCACACACACCATCACCATAAGTCATCAAGAAAGGCTCATTACCCACATACTCTTGTATGCGCTTGATTCTACCTCCAGTCATAGTGTTGTAACCAGTATCTACAACTGTCACTTTCCATGGTTCCAAATTAGTGTGATGAATAGTTATATCATTCTTGCCTTCACGAAAGTCAAAACTTACATCTGAGTTATGGAGATAGTAGTTAGCAAACCACTCCTTAATATACTCCTGCTTGTAACCGGCACATATAATAAACTCAGTATGACCATAATATGCATACTCCTTCATGATATGCCACAAAATTGGCATACCACCAATTTCAATCATTGGTTTTGGTTTAAACTGAGATTCCTCAGATATGCGAGAGCCAAAGCCTCCGGCTAATAAAACTACTTTCATTCGTTATATAATCTTACTATATTCTTTGCATATGATTGTGCACTAAAACATTCTTCATACCTACGACGAGCATTTTCCCCTATCACTTTTCTTTCTTTATAGGCCTTTTTGATTGCATCTGCCAGTCGATAAGAAAAACCGTCTTCTTTTGGACTAACTAAAATGCCTGATACTCCATCGATAATCTCTTCAGGAATACCGCCTATATCAGTTGATACAATAGCTTTCGATAATGCCATAGAAGAAAGTATTATTAGAGGCATATCTTCATCCTTAATTGATGGCAAAGCTATGACATCTGCCTTATTTACATAATCAAGATAATCATCTCTATAACCAAGTAATTGTACACAAGCTTCAACACCCTGCAATTTAATATATTGTTTTATTTCATTATAACATTCACCATTGCCTATAAGTAACAAATGATATTTAACAGAAGAATTAGCATTTAGAATTTTCAATGCATCAATTAAATACTTCTGCCCTTTACGTTCTTGAAGCAATGCAACTTGAAGAATAGTGATTGTACCATCATTTAAATCTTCTTTGCATCCTTTGCCATATTGAATAGATACATCTTCAACGTAATTTGATAGTGTAGTAACCTTTGAAGGTTTTATTTTCCGTTTTAAAAGAAGTGCCTTACGTGCATTTTGGGAAGCTGTTATAAATTGATCAACAGAAGAACATACTCTACCATCAATTTTTTCATAACCTGATTGCGCCAAATTATTGACCTGCATAATAGTTCTAATTTTAGGATACTTTCTTAATCCTAGTGCAAACTGCAGACAAGAATATGCACCAGGATAACCACCATTATTTATATGCACTATCGCATAGTCATGGTGTTTTTTGATGAATATATCTATGATTATACGATTAATGAATTTATAAAAACCTACAATCTCTAAAATATAAAACGGCAAGAAAAGAATCCTTCTAATTATACGAATAGTGATTTTCGATTTTAAATATCTATATATTGTATAGTTTGTTAACAGATGTATTGAATACAAATTATCACAATATTGACTGTAGCTTAGTTCGATCACTTTATCTTGATATAGTTTGCTATATCTGTATAAGAAAGAAAAAGAGAATTTTTCCTTCAAATACGGATTACGAATGATGTTATATATCACATGTTCACTTCCACCAAATAAATTACAATCGCTATATATTAAAACCTTCTTTTTCATCGCTTTCATTTCTTCTTTAATAAATTGCGAATTCCCATTCTTCTATCTAGACCTACAAATGAATAAATACCTGAGCACAATATACAAACAGAACCGAGTATATATGACAACAATTTATTACTACACAACACAAAAAGAAAACACATTAGAACCATTAGATTTTGCACCGTGAATAATTTTCTAAAACTCACGCTAAAGCAATAACCATATCGGACCTTTGCAATACAAAAAACTTGGAAAAAGTATAATAAATTACTCAAAGAATATGCTGCTCCCAAACCTGCCAATCCAAAGTATTTATAACCTAATAGAGATAAAACAAGAGTATACGAATTTAAAAGTGTTTCATTAACTATATAAATTCTTGTTTCACTCTTTGCTATAAACTGAAATGCAATAAGCCAAGAAGCAAGTTTAAAAAGCATACCTACAACTGCCCAAATTACGAAATTATTAGCCTCTAAGAACTTATCTGAATACAAAATTTGTAATATGAGTGACATAAATACCAAACATATTAATAATAAGGGAGCCATAATAAGTGAAGCAATCTCCCCTTGTTCGTTAGATAAATTTCGGCATTTCACATTATCAGAATTAACGGCCGCAAGTCTTGGATAATAATCTGTAGCAAGGGCATTAAATATCATGGAAAAATAGGTAGTAACTATAGTAAAACCTGCTGTATAATAACCTACTATTTCTGTTCCTCCGTTATTACTGATAAAAGCTCTTAATACAAAAGCACAAACAGTTATCAGAATATTACTAACACTCATTGCTATACCCATAGTCAGCATTGAACAACCTTCAGTAACAGTTTGCTTTATTGTGACTTTAGGACAAGCTTTTATATAATGCCTTGCATAGAACCAAGAAAGCAAAAACGTAGTAACAGAACTTAATATTAACGTCGGTACAATACCTTTCACTCCAAATGAATAGTAAATTGGAATTGACACCAACAATCCTACTGTAGAACCCCATGCTGATGCTTTTGCAAGTTCTTTTATTTTTCTCAGCCCCTGAAGAATAACTTTTTGACCTGCTGAGAGTTGTTCTAACAACAGAGTAACAGACAGAAGTATAAAGGGAACGGTATAATCGTAATTCCCAAATAAAGATTGGCTTAAATATGGTGACAGTATACAAACCAAAATTGCGCCTAAGAGTCCAGTGATCCAAACCAGTTTATTGATGACTGAAGTAACTAGCTTTATGCGCACTTCATCTTTATTCCCATTAGCTTCAGAAACTTCTCTGACAGCACTTTGAGATAATCCAAAATTAGTTAAAGTACGAATGACCTCAGTACCCGACTGAAAAAGTCCCTGTATTCCAACACCTAAAGGACCAAGTAAAATAGCGATAAACTTGGATTTAATTATACTAATAAAAATCAGATATAATTGCAACCCGCCAAATAAAGATGTAGCTTTAAAAATACTTCTATATGTAGACTGTTTGCTATCGGACATGCTCCTTCCTTATTTACACAAATATTTAAATTCTTCAACTAGCTCTTCTTGCTTTTTTAAAAGATTGTACTCTTCTATACGAACACTAGCATTCTCCATACAAGCTACAAATCGCTGAATTGATTTGAAGAATGTATCGTCTGCAGAAAGCTGACGAATTTCAATATCTTGATTCTTCTTTATACTGTATGTAGGTACAAAGCCCGCTGGTGCAGTCAAAATACGACCACTGGTGATGGTTCCATTGCTCCCCCAAATCTCAATATCGCAACGATAGTCGTTATCCATACCGAAAGCAAGTTGTGCAATATGACCATCAGAATCAGCCATAATAGCAGAACCATACATGTCAACCTCAAAACCTTCTAAATAGTTAGCTTGAGCTGAAATCACATGGGCATCACCTCCAAGAAGCCAATTAGCATACTTCAAACAGTAACCACCTGCATCTAATAACGCTCCACCTCCCAATGTTTTATTGTAACGAAAATCATTAGCTGCGCGTTGGGGAAAGCCAAATGTAATGCGGTACAAACGCACTTCTCCTATCTCACCTTTCTTCACTACTGACTGGATTTCTTCTAACTGAGAGTGATAAATAAACATATAATTCTCATGCAAAACAAGTTCTTTTTTTGAAGCTATTGAAATCAAATCATTTGTATCTGCCAAAGTTGTAGTAGAAGGCTTCTCCACAAACACATGTTTACCATTCTGAAGAGCTAATTTAGCCCATTTATAGTGTAACGCTGGGGGGAGCGGAATATAAATCGCATCAATCTTATCAGATGATACCAACGTTTCATAACCCACAATAATCTCACCACCATATTGATCAACAAAAGCACCAGCTTTAGTAAACTCTCGAAATTGTTGTTCTTCAATTTGTTCAGCTGTGACATTCTCCAAATCCCCAAACCATTCTTTAGGAGAGGCAATGCCTATAGCGGAAAACAACACACCCTGCACTTTTTGGAGAGCTGGCATAAATCTACGTAAAGCTATTTCTGAGGGGCAAATAATGCCTATTTTAATCATATATTAATCTTTAATAGAAACTGACAGCAGACAAGAGACTGCGAGCTGCAATATTTAAGTAATTATTATATGTAACAAATGAAAGCATCTGGTTGAGCGTCATCCAACAGTAGTTTTCCTCTACTTCTATAGGGAATTCGTCACCAACCTCTACAATTATGTTGAAGTTCTGTTCTTGAAAGAAACGTCCACCTTCTTCACTCTGGTAACTGCTATACCAAATATTCTCATTGGGCGCATTTAGTACCTGTTCCAAATAAGGTATAGTATATTCGTTCTTACCTTTTCTGTAGTTTCCAGTCAAACACTGTACTGTTGGAGCCATTTCCACTATATCAAAATTACCCGCTTCTAATTTTGCCTGAACCAAAAAATGATAAATACCATTTATCTTCTTCACGATAAAGCCCATGAGTCCTTCCTGAGCAGATCGTACCATAGGCTGATCCCAAGATATGACCTCACGATTACCAATTTCAACTCGTACTCCAATCACATCAAAATACTTATTATCTTCATGACGCAAAACATTTCCGTCATAAACCCAATACTTCATTTTCGAAATACCGATAGAATTCACACCAAGTTCGTATTTAAATTTAAGTGATGTCATCCATTGGATAATATCTTGCAATTCGTGAAGATGGTTATCACTACTCAAAACTGAATACAGAAATGAATCAGGTTTATCGTTCTCAATTCCATACATGTTCTTCACAGAAGAAAGTAATTTAAGCGATTGTTCTGAATAGTTACCAAACTTAATGCAAGAGATAACAGTACGGCTATCCATATTTACAACATTAGGATAACGTAGTAACTCTTTTATCTGACCAAGAGATACCCATATGAAACCATCCTTTACAGATATTTCTTCATCCTCATTAATCTCTACAATAATATTTCTATTACGCTTATGAAGGAAGCGAGCGCCTTGCTCTGACTGCAATTGGTCAACCAATACATATACTTCTTTCTCACCGTTAAAATACTCCAAATAATTAGGAGATTTACCTCCATGGACACGTGTATAATTACTTCTTGTAGCCTGAAGAGTTGGGGAAAGTTGAACAATATTCAAGTTTCCAGGTTCAATTTTAGCCTGCATCAAAAAATGCATTACCCCATTGAACTTCTTTACTATAAAGCCAAGAAACCCAATTTCAGGTTGATTGATAATAGGTTGATCCCATTCTGGTACATTACGATAATTAGTCATGATGTGAATACCATCAATACTAAAGAATTTACCGCTATCATGGCAAATACGATCATCACGATAGTTCCACCCTTTAAGTTGTTCGATTGGAATCTGCTTGATATTACTAACAACATCTTCATTCTGTTGCTTCATCCACATAAGAATATCAGTAGTACTGATGAAATTACCATGGCTAAGCGCTGAAATAAGGAAATCTAATTGCACGTCCTCTATATTTCTTGTTTTCATAGAGTTTATAAGTCTTTTGAAAATTCTTGTAATTGTTTGTACTCACCAATGCATAACAATGAGCGGATTTTTGTATCATCAAAGTATGTATGATTGCTCTCTATACGAAAATCTTTTTCCGGCCATTCCACTGCAACTACATTGGTCTTAAACTTCTTGGCAACAAATTCGGCAGCTTCTCTCAAAGAAAGAGTCTGACCACCAATATTATAAATTTCGCCATTACTATCTTTATTCATTGATCCCTGTACTATTTGGTAGCAAAGATCTTCCATATGAGTAAAAGTACGTTTAGTATCTCCACCTCCATAAAGAGTTATATCTTTACCAGCTTTAGCCTGTTTGATAAAGAAACCAATTGTCCCAAAACTATAGTCTGTTGAAAGCATATTGCCATATGGAATACAGATACGAAATATTGTGTATGGAATATCAAAACTCTTGTTGTAAGCATAGAGAATACTCTCGCAAGCTAGCTTATTGATAGCATATAGAGTCTTTGTCTCTTTCTCATCCTCTTCTTTAAGCGGTTTATCAACTCCTTTATATATTAATCGAGTTGAAGGAAACACGATCTTAGGTTTTTTCTCAGAAGTTCGTATAGCATCAAGAAGATTAAGCAATCCAATCTCATTAATGCTAACGTAAGTTTCATACTTATCAAATCCAGCATAAGTACCGGTAAGACCTGCAAACATATAAATATAATCTACATTGATATCAATATTTTTAACAGACTCTTTGTCTGTTATATCAACCTGCTTATAATTTTCACGACTATCATCTTGTATATCGTAACACGTAGGATCTAATCCCATCCTTTTTAAATAGAACTCAAGATGTTTACCAATGTAACCATTGGCTCCGATTATTGCTGTTTTCGTATTCTTCATGCGCATTTAACATATTATCATATAGACAAAAACTCTTTAAATAAATTATATAAAACACAAGCATATCCAACCTTAAAAGAGCTGCACAATATTTAAAAACACGTATAATGCTTATTGATTTACATACTGTCTACTATGTTTTTTATCCTATTATATACCACATCCTTATAGCCCCAATGATAAGCCAATATTCTTTTAGATGAATAGCACCCAACTGTTCTTGCAACGAAAGTCGTGGAAGTTCCTCTGGTAATAGAAGCGGTAAATGTCTGAAATGCTCAGCATAGCCCCTCCAGTTTCTCCACCAAACTTCTATTTGTAAAAGAGATTGTAAGGTCCTTATCTTAAAACAGAAATCCTGAATGGATTTTCCCTGCGAAACTATCTCTGCCTTATAGCGGATGAACAGATGCTCATAATACTGCTGCTATACATACTTTATAAGTTGATTACAGTAGTAAAGAGCTAGCTATTTATGCTTTGAAGCAATACGTCATTTTTGGACGTTTACGTAACGTTACCATGGACAAACCTAAATTACGGATTCCTGCTACTGTTATTTTCATGTTTCTTTGTTTTTAATCCTCTTTTTTGTCCAACACCTCAAACCGGGAGTTCTTGGAGATGAACTCTGGGACCATCTTTTTCATCAGAGCGACAGTATCCATGATCCTGACATTTCGGGCCAAGACTTCAAAATCAGAGTAAGAATCCAGCACATCATCATACTCATAACGACGGACCTTAGCAATCTTGATCTTCTTATTAGAAGTAGGAAGAGTATTCTCTTCAGTACTCAAAAGCTCCTCATAAAGTTTCTCTCCCGGACGAAGACCAGTAAACTCCACCTTGATATCCTCATCCGGACGGTAACCGGCCAACTCAATCATACGGGTAGCCAAATCCACGATCTTTACAGGCTCACCCATCTCGAAAACAAAGATCTCGTTCCCCTCTCCCATCATGCCAGCCTCCATCACCAAACGACAAGCCTCAGGAATAGTCATAAAGTAGCGGATAATATCGGGATGGGTGACAGTAACAGGACCACCGTTCTCAATCTGCTCTTTAAAGCGGGGAATAACAGAGCCGTTACTGCCTAAAACGTTACCAAAACGGGTAGTAATAAATTTCGTATTACCTTTTACTTTTCTTTCTTTTATAGCCGTACCTAGACTCTGAACATAGATTTCAGCCAGACGTTTAGAAGCTCCCATCACATTCGTGGGATTGACCGCTTTATCCGTAGAAATCATAATCATCTTCTCAGTGCCATACTCTACTGCCATATCAGCCACCTGACGGGAACCTATCACATTCACGTAAACGGCCTCACAAGGATTTTCCTCCATCAAAGGGACATGCTTATAAGCGGCTGCATGGAATACGATCTGGGGGTGATACAGTTCAAAGACCATACGGAGACGTTGAATCACACGAACGTCACCGATCACAGGAACGAAGTCTATCCTTGGATATTTCTTCTCGAACTCCAAACGGACGTTATGAAGTGGGCTCTCTGCAGAATCAAACAATATCAGTTTACGGACACCGATTTGGGCCAGTTGTCGGCAAAGTTCACTCCCGATACTGCCGGCAGCTCCGGTGACAAGAACAGTCTTATTGCAATATTCCGCTGCGATTTCCCCCATGTTGATTTTGATTTCCTCGCGCCCCAAAAGATCTTCAATACGGATGGGACGGACGAACTGATGAAAAGGACCATCGACATCCGCCTCACTGATGGAGGGAGCGATCAGAGTCTTCACGCCAATGCTCTTACTATATTCAAGAAGACGGTTCTCTTCCTCCTTAATGGAATCATAGCGGGAAAAAAGAACAGCCTGTATACGGTGCTTCTGAATCAACGTCCTAAAATCGGACTTGTCCGAGAATGAATAAACACGAGAATCGGCAAGAATGCGGCGACTATGATCAGGACTGTAAATACAAAAACCGACTATCTTGTAATGCGAACTGTTGCGCAGACGCGTCTTCAAGGCAACGCTCTTGTCATCGGTACCATAGATCAACACACGAGTGTCCGTCTTACGGACCATACCGATCAGAGAATCATAAGTAACGATGACTATGACTCTAAAACCGATCAAAGCGATCAGAGTGAACATACCGTCGGAGATGACAAATACCAGATTCTGGCTGCCGAATAAGCGGTCTCCGTTTAATATAAAAAACACATAGACGGCAAGACAGCATGTTTTGAACAGAACACTACAGGTGATCCGCCAAAGATCCTTGATCTCGGAATAACGGATGGTGTTGCGATAGGTGTTGAAAAGCAAATCACCAATTATGCTTGACAGCAAAGATACAGCGGTGACCTGTAACAACTGAAAAATATTCCAGCCGATGCCCACAATGTAATAAATGCCGATAAAGGCAGACAGAGTACACAAACCGGAGATCAGTGTATCCACCCCGAGAATAAGCCAACAATTAAAAAAATTACGGCTGGTGTATTGCAAAAATCTTTCCAATGATTTCTTCATGATCGTATTCTATATTCTCCCTTTTTTAAAACTTCTATACGACGTATTACACAAATTCACGCCTCAGCTTGTCCCAAAACTCTTCCCCAAAGAGTTTCCAACCGATGACTGTCGCCACAGACAGAAAGACAAAGACGATCACATACATCTTTCTGCTCGTACCGGAAGATTGTTGAGGTACAACCGCAGGTTCTACTACCGCAAATACGGGTTTCTCTTCCTGAACTTTTGCTTGGGCTACTTGAAACTGGTTGGCAACCTGACTGTAAACCTGATAAGCCAAACTCATGTCGTTCTGCAAACGCTCCTGCTCGGCACGAACACTCAGAAGAATCAGGTTGTCATGGGTATCCACATACTCAGCATACTTCTTCTGAGCCGCGTAATACTCCTCCCGGCGTTCCTTGAACAGCTTCTCCAAATAAGCGCAATCCTCCTTTGCTTTAAAAGTACGATAACCTGTGATGTATTCCTGTAACTTATGGACAACGGAATCGGCTACGACAGCGGCAACTTTGGGATCTTGTAAAGTGACGGAAACATTGGTTATGGCAGTCTTCTTATCCATCACAGCTGTTATGTTCTTCTTTAAAGAAGTGATTTTTTCATCCTCTTCTTTAGTAAGTTCAATAGTACCGAACTTATTGTTTCTCAAACCGTCGGACTCATCTTCATCTGCGAACAACGCCCTTACCCCGCTTATTGCCATACCTGGAAGTCCCATAACGTAACTCCACCAAGGAGAAGACTGGCTATCCAAATAAGATCCTAAATCAATCTTTTCACTTTCTTCACCACCGCTAGGTACGCTCATAGACAAAAGCTCCAGCAGAAAAGGAGTGGAAGAGACAATCTCAGGTGAAAGGGAAGCATTTAGAGCATCCACCCCATCACCACTCATACCTGTCCCAGCTCCTAAGAAGGAGGCAGCCATTGATGCAAGACCGCTATTGCCTTTGGAATTGCCCATTTCAGGAGACAAAGTTACCTCAACCGTATATTTCTTTGGAATACTCAAAGCCACAATGATACCAATGACCAAACCTATGCCGACAGCCTTATATAAGGTCTTACGAATAGCGATGATTTTTCTTAGAATATCCATCAGGTCAATTTCCATCTCATCAGCCTTCGGTTCGTTGGATACGGATGAGAGGTCTTTTGCTAGTTTCTGTTCTGTCATGATAGATATCTGTTATTTTTTTATCAAATTGGCAATAGAAGCAATCATCATCCCCAAAGAACTGAAGGAAGTAGCATAACCCAGTATGTTCCCAATATTCGCCTTCTTCTTAGCCTTACTAGGCACAATAATCTCACAACCCGGTTCAATCTGTTTCTTACCACTACCCTTCACCTTCGTCACCTGACCATTCATGTAAACGATGAACTTCTTACTCTTCTTCGCATTATCTGAATAACCACCGGCCTGATTCAAATAGTAGTCCACATCTTTTCCCTGTATATAAGAAACCGTATTCGGAACCATGACAGCACCATTGATAGTTACGGTATTATTATTCTTAGGAACAGAGATCACATCACCTTCACGCAAAACAAGATCGGCATTACCTTTAGGGTTACTCAAGGCCTTCTCCAAATCAATCCCAACCGTAAAGGTATCTTCAACGCGGATACCCAAAGAATCAATCATGGCCTCACCCAACTGTCTCTGCATTAAGCGGACGACATCGCTCATACGTTTCTTCTCACTGGCATTAGCCACACGAGTCAGCTTTGCACCACGCAGGTAAGCGTAACTGGTCGGACCACCGGCTTTATTCACCAGATCAGAAAGACGTTCCTCACGGCTGGTCATGGCGTAATTTCCTCCGAAAAGGATTTCACCCTCAATGGCGACGTTCTGCTGTGCCTGATAGCCCGGACTGCGACGGACATATACCTGATCATAAGGCTGAAGGATAAAACCGGGCTGGCCGTCTATTACGAAGCCATCCTTCAAAGAGAAGCTGTACATCTGGCCGATCGTATCATTATCCGCAGTACTGCGGGGATTCTTGATTCGTCTCGAGACATCAATCCGGACAGTAGAGGCAGCTTCGCGCAGACCACCGGCCTGAATGATCAGATCCTCAAGAGTCATGTTATCCGCATAGGGATATGAATCGGGATGCGCGACCTCACCATGAACTGTGACATTGCCACGGTCCTCCAGATCATGGATACTTGGAATGTAGAGGATGTCATTCTTCATCAAGGCAAGATTCGGGGAAGTACCGTCCATGATAGACCTGATATCTACGGGAACAACTTCACTCGTCAAATCTTCACGCTGCCGATAGAGGACGGCACGATTCAGGAAAGCGTCACCGGTCAGACCCTGAGCCTCATTGACTAATTCGCGGATGGTATTCAGTTTGCCGCTGAGCTGGTAGATGCCGGGACGGTACACCGCACCACGGATTTCCAGTTTATTTGTGAAGCGGTTAAGGATGGCTTCGGCGGTTACGACATCACCGTTACGCATTTTGTAGATACTGTAATCCATGTCCTTGACCGTGTTGACTTCGTATTCCTCACCATTCTGACGGACAACACGCAATGAACGCGTGTAGGCATCGGCATCGAAGCCACCGGCATAGGTGATAAGGGTAGACAGCGACTCCCCCTTTTTCATTTCGAAACGCATAGGACGTTTTACCTTGCCGCTGATCTTTACCAATACATCATAAGCGGGAACAATCACGACATCACCTTCCTGCAGGCGGATGTCGTCCTGCGTATTGCCTTTCATGATGAATTCGTAGACGTCAATGGTGGCGATGTTCTTTCCGTTTCGTACCAGCTGCACATTCCGGAGGCTACCGATATCACTCACGCCGCCTGCGCGATAAAGCGCATGGAAGACCGTAGAGAAGGAAGACAAGGCGTAGGTACCCGGCTGCACTACTTCTCCCATCACATTGATCTGGATGGTACGGATATTACCAAGTGTCAGACGGATGTCCGAAGTGGGGTCGGTAGTATTGTTTAAACCGTTATATATCTTATTCAATGCCGCTTTCAGATAGTCATTGGCGGCAGAGACCGTCATACCGCTGAGGTTGACAGGACCGATCTTCGAAATATTGATGGTACCTTCCGGAGAGATCTGCTGGCGGATGGTGTTCTGACTGGCACCCCAGATATCAATGATTACTTCATCACCGGGACCTAGACGGTAATTGGAGGGAGTAGCCAGATTGACACTGGGTTCAAATGTCAGGTTGCGGGTATTGAAGATGTTGCGTCCGAAGACCTGATCACCACGGGCAAGGTCCTGAGTGGTGGGATGGTCCTCCAGCATGTCGGAAGTATTTTCCTTTGTTTCTTCACGCAGGCGGGATTCATTGATGTCCGTACCCGTTGATTTCGAGGTATTTACATTGTTCTGCTGCTCGTACAGCTGCTTCACACGCATTGCCTGTTCCTTGGTTACACCCTTACGGGCCAGTTCGGAAGCGAGCTGCTTCTGTTCCTTACCTTGCCGGATACCGTCCTTTACATATTCCAGTACTTGTGAGTCACTCATGGACTGAGCCATAAGCGAGCCACTTCCCAGCATCAAACAAAAGAGTAGAATGCCAAAAAGTTTTTGCATTTTCATTGACAAATAAAAAAGTTTCAGTTGATTTCGCACAGCTCCTGCATCTCGTGACAAACGGCAGATAACTGTTGCTTAAGAAGAGAAGGGGGAAGAACATCGAGAAGAGACAGAGAACGGATCAAAACAGCCTGTTTTCTTTCTTCGTCTTCCGGATTGGCGTACATCGACACATTATATCCCATTAGGATTGCCAAACACAGGGTAGCATCCTGCTCCGGTGTCTTCCCCCGTTGGGAATATAGATCTATGATTTTTTCGTGAATTGCTTGATGTAATTCTGAAAGGTCATCAGCGTATATATACCCATTTTCATCGCTGATATGAAGTAGACGATCCGACAGCTTTTGCAGATCATCTATGTTTTCTTGCAGTAAAAAATTCACCATACCCCTTTTGTTCACTTAATGCTTGTTTCACTTATTTAAACCCTTATTTTTCCAGCGGTTCCACACACCCTACTGGTATATCTACAAAAGCACATCCCAGCATAGTAAGCCGGACTGCGACTTTCGATTTCCCATTTACAGTAACCAATTCTCCTTGAAGTCCGGATAGTGGTCCTTTGATAACCTTAATTTTTTCTCCTGGTGACAAGGGAGACGTACTCATATTAATCGTCTCGTCAGAATAGTCTAGCATGAACTTAAAGCGGTGCATCTGTTCATCGGGAATGACAGCAGGAGTACTCTCTCCACGCAACACCATATATCGGCTGATAGAACCCAATGTTAAAACTTCTTTCTGCTCATAAAGATCGACATGCACAAATATCATCATCGGAAGAAGAACACGCTCGACTACCTTTCGACGATCACTCCATTGATGCACTTCTTGCTGAACAGGAAGGAAATTTTCAATCCCCATTTTAGATAGCCGCTCACTCGTTTTCTTCTCATGAGAAACACGTACTAAAGCCACTAACCAACGTTTAGGGTGCGCTACGCTCCTGCCAGTCACATCTGCCGGCAGAACTTCTTGTATGCTTTTTTTGCTATAAATCATCTATTTACCCCACACTTATCCGTTACCTATTACGCAACGAATCAAATAACGGCACAAAGATGGGCATATTTATGAAAACAAACAAATAAATTTAATATAAGTTTCGATTTGCGCCTAAAATATAGATAACTCTAGTTTAATTTTGCAATTCCCAAACTTGCTACTTCTAATTTTCGCCTTTCAAAAAACTCTTTCTGCAACTCTACTATTTTCCACTTATAAACAAGAAAAACGAAGACAGGATTACTAAAAACATGAAAATACAACAAGAGTATGCACGACATAGATACTATATTTTAAATTTACTCACTGAACAAAGTCGATTTCAGGCTTTTTATAGGTCAAAAAGTAAAAAAGTAACCATTTGGAGAAAAAAAATGAAGAGCGGATGCAGTATTTCACAAATTACTGCATTTAACTTATAAACAAGACAAAAAAGAATCAAACCTATATATCATATTAAGACCTGAAACCTGAACTTGACAAGTGGGGAGAAATTAGAGAGAGAGAGTATTTTACAACGTCCCCAAAAACGAAGAACCCCTGCCGACTTCTGTAGTCGGCAGGGGTTTACTTTTTCAACATTAAGTATATATCTCCGGTCGGCAGATATACGCTTATTTACAATATTTCTTTATAAGCCCCTCCACATTCGGATCGCCCAGTTCTTTCGCTTTATTGAAGTTTCCACAAGCCTCATCTGTCTTCTTCAGCTGTATCTGACAAAGTCCCAACAAGCGGTATGCTTCTGCATACTTCGGCTCATCCTTCAATATATCGTTCAATATCTGCATAGATTCTTCATAACGCCCTACCCGCAGATTAATAACCGCATGCTCTGCCCGATAAGTCAGATCCTTAGGACTCAGTTCTATCGCTTTCACGATATCATCCAATGCACGCTGGTATTGGCGGGCTTTCAATGCAGCCTGCTCACGATAGTAATAGAAAAGGTCATTGACCTGACCATTCACAGCCTTATAATAAGCATCATAATCGAGCATTGCATTTCTTGCCTGATCGTTATTCATATACAGTTGTGCACGTTCCAACAGATAAGGAGCAAAGTCTGCTGTGACAGGCTGCGGACAATGAGCTACGCAACTGTCCATCAATGCGATTACTTCTTTTGCATCTGCCTTCAGCAACTCTTTTGTCTTGGCAGCACTAAAGAACGAAGCAGCCGAAGCCAGATTGCTGGCATTCACCTTCTCATAAGCAGCCAACGCACCGGCATAATCCTGCTGAGCAAAAAGTATATCACCTTCCAACTGCGTATAAACGGGCAGAGGATCGATAGCCGCCGCCTGACGGACATTCTTCAAAGCCGTATCGTACGTCCAGTCTTTATAAGTTTGCTCCGGTTTCGAGAGCTGGTAACCGTATATCAGTTTGGCGATATTATAATACACATCATCCTTCTTGGTTGAAATCTTCAGGGCCTGATTAAAATCAGCTACCGCCTTATCGAAATAAGACTGATCTTCCTTCCCTTTTGCCACATAATAGCCGGCACGGCGAATATATCCATCCGTACTGCCAGGGAACTGGCGGATGAAATCGTCCATCAATTTCTCATAGTCATCAGCCGACATCTGCGTGGAAGCCATAAACAGATACACCAATGCCTGATCTTCAGCTTCGGGCAATCCTTTACGGATACCAATGTTTTTCAAGGCTACATCTCCCAAAGACAAAGCATTAATCTTCTGCGACATCGCAAAAGCCGCTCCTGCCGCATAACAAGTCGTTATTGTATCGGCACCGGAAGACTTCTGGGAAATACCGAACACCTGTCCTTCCACATTCATCACCGGGCAACTCACCATCTTGTCCTTCATCTGCATACTCAAGGTGTAATAATGATATTCGCCGGCAATCTTCGATACTTCTTTCACTTTACCCGAAACGCAGGCGATACTCTTCTGCGTAGAATAAGGAAGCATCCACGCATCAGCCCCTACAGCCGGAGCCGTATTTGCTACGGTCAACGCCGGCACTTTCTTCTCAGTGATGGCCACACGGAACTTAATCACATCGTACATATCATCTGCTCCCAAAATCAGGCTGACCGGCATCTGCTTGCCTTCAGCCGTGATAATCACCGCACGTTCGGCCCCTTTGAAAAGACTGTAATCGGACAGAGCCAACCCGTCTTCGGATACGAAAAATCCGTTCCCGGTATTCAGTATCTTGTCATTCTTGTCATAAGTCACTACTGAGAATACAGCACGTTTCGCCTTCTCCACCCATTTCGGGGTTTGCGCCCAACCGCTCTGTACCAAAAGGAAAAGCGCCAGAGGTAAGATTAAAAGTTTCTTCATATCAGTCGTTGTTTCTTTGTTTCACAGCTTCATAAATCAAAATACCGGCAGCCACGGAAACATTCAGAGATTCGATGGTTCCCAGCATCGGTATTTTCACCCATTCGTCACAGAGAGCCAGATTTTCATAGGATACACCCGTATCTTCCGCCCCCATAATAATACACATCGGACCTGTATAATCGGCTTTCGTATAGTCATAATCTCCTTTCTCGGTAGCGGCAACGATACGAAAACCGCTATCCTTGAGATACTGCAAAGTAGCACGCAAATTTTGTTCGCGGCAAACAGGGAGTGTATGCAATGCACCTGCGGAAGTCTTCATGGCATCGGCATTCACCGACACGCTGCCACGTGCAGGAATAATCACCGCGTCTACCGCTGCACACTCGCAGGTACGGGCAATCGCGCCAAAGTTACGCACATCCGTTATGCCATCCAGCATCACAAAGAACGGATTCTTGCCTTGCTCGAAAAGGAAAGGAACAAGATCTTCCGTCTTCTGATAAGTCACAGAGGAAATGAAGGCAACCACACCCTGATGATTCTTCCGTGTGATGCGGTTGATACGCTCCACCGGCACACGCTGAACAGGAATCAGCAAGCCTTTCAATGCTGCGAAAAGTTCCTTTGAAAGATCACTTTGAATATCTTTCTTGACGAGGATCTTATCAATCTCTTTTCCTGCCTGAATGGCTTCTATGACGGCACGGACGCCGAAAATCATTTCACTTTTATCGGTCATTGTAATTTTGAATTATAAATTTTGAATTATGGATTATGAAATACGGGTCAACAAGGCTTTCGCATTGCTAAGAGCAGCCTCTGTCAGTGTGGCTCCACTCAGCATATGAGCTATTTCCTCTACCCGTTCTTCATCGGTGAGACGGCGGATATGGCTGTTCGTTTCCGTATCGCTGTCTTCCTTATATACTTTATAATGAGCGCGCCCGCGAGCTGCAATTTGCGGCAGGTGCGTGATACTGATCACCTGGCGGTTGCGGTCACCCATTTCCTGCATCATATCTGCCATGCGGTCGGCTATCTCACCGGAAACTCCGGTGTCAATCTCATCAAATACAATCGTCGGCAATTTCACCGCACCGGCAATCATCGCTTTGATAGAAAGCATCACACGTGCAATCTCTCCTCCGGAAGCGACAGAAGATATGCTTTGCAAGGTTCCGTTCTTGTTAGCGGAGAACAGGAAGTTGACAGTATCCTCACCCTGTACGCCCGGTTCTTTCTTCAAGCCCATTTCCACCTGAAAGCGGACGTTGGGCATCCCCAGCGGGACAAGCCGGCCAGCCAGCTGTTTCTCTACTTCGCGGGCGGCTGCCGCACGGGCTTTTGTCAGTACGGCTGCCTGTTTCTTCACCCGGTCATACTGGGCGTCTTTGCGGGCAGTCAGTTCGGCTATCCGGTCATCATAAGAGGTAATCTCGGACAGTTTATTCCGGTATTGATCCGCCAAGGCAATCAATTCTTCGAGTGTCTGCACCCGGTGCTTCTGCTGCAAAGAATAAATCAGGTTCAGACGGTCGTTCACTTCGTCCAGCCGGGCAGGATTAAACTCTATCGATTCTCCCTGCGATGATACTTCCTGCGAAATATCCTTCAGTTCGATATAAGCGCTTTCCATGCGGTCGCTTAGTTCGCCGGCAGGCTGATATACTTTTTTCAGGCCATTCAGCGTATTCAGATTATCTTTCAAGAACGAAAGCAGTCCGCCTTCATCCGAGAAAAAGGACTGCTCGATGCGGTAAAGTCCCGCTTTGATTTCTTCGGCATGACTCAATGTTTCCGCTTCCTGTTCCAGCAGGCTCTGCTCTCCTTCGGCAAGATGAGCCTCTTCAATCTGTTCCAGCTGGAAACGGAGATAGTCTTCATCTGTCCGGCTTTGCTCGGCAAGTGCCGTCAACTCGGAGAGTTCACGGTCGAGCTGTTTCCATTCGTTATACAATGAATGGTATTTCTCCAGTGCGTCGTCATTATGAGCCAGAATGTCGAGCACATTCAACTGAAAACCTTCCTTATTAAGCAAAAGATTCTGATGTTGCGAATGCACATCGATCAGCTGTTCGCCCAGTTCCTTCACCTGTGCCAGCGAAGCGGGCGTGTCATTAATGAATGCACGGCTTTTGCCGGATGCCTGCACTTCGCGTCGCAGGATACATTCTTCGTCGTCGTATTCCAGTTCGTTCTCTTCAAAAAACGGACGCATGCCGTATGCCGAGATATCAAAACGTGCTTCGATAATACATTTAGAAGCTCCACGACGAATCGCTTTCACGTCGGCACGCTGCCCCAGCAGCAGACCGATTGCTCCCAGAATAATCGATTTTCCGGCTCCTGTCTCACCTGTGATGACAGAGAACCCGGTTTCAAAACCGATATCCAGTTTTTCTATCAATGCGTAATTCTGAATATAGAGTGAACGTAACACTTTCTGTAATTTAAAAATTAAAAAATGAGAATTAAAGATCAGAGAGTTAAGACAGCGGCCAGATGGTCGATAATGTCCTGTGCTACTTCCTGTTTAGGCTTCAAAGAATAATCCTTGCGACCTTTGCGATCAATAATGCTAATCTTGTTTGTATCATGACGGAAGCCGGCTCCTGCATCATTCAGGGAGTTAAGGACGATAAAGTCGAAGTTTTTGCGTTCGAGCTTTCCTTCGGCATTCTGCTGTTCGTTGTTCGTTTCGAGGGCAAAGCCCACTAACAGTTGATTTTCTTCTTTGATCTTTCCCAAGCTTGCAGCAATGTCCTGCGTAGCCTGAAGGTGCAAGGTCAGTTCTTCTTCTTTCTCCCGCTTGATCTTTTGGCCGGCCACCGTTTCGGGACGGAAATCAGCAACCGCCGCACAAAGAATCCCTACATCAGCAGTCGGGAAACAGGCTTGCGCTGCTTCATACATTTCCCGGGCAGACTCCACATCAATCCGGTGAATACGCGAATGTTGCGTTTTCAGTTGTACCGGTCCGGCAATCAGCGTCACCTCTGCCCCACGGCGTGCACACTCTTCCGCCAGTGCAAATCCCATCTTACCGGAAGAATAGTTGCCGATAAAACGGACAGGATCAATTTTTTCGTAAGTCGGTCCGGCGGTTATCATGATTTTCCTTCCCTGAAGTTCGGCACTTGCAGAGAAAAATTCATCCAGCACACGAATAATGTTTTCCGGTTCTTCCATACGCCCTTTGCCTACCAGATGGCTGGCAAGTTCGCCCGTTCCGGGTTCGATGATATGGTTGCCGTAGGAACGCAGTATATCCAGATTCTTCTGTGTAGAAGGATGGGCATACATATCGAGGTCCATAGCCGGTGCCACGAATACCGGAGCTTTTGCCGAAAGATAAGTGGTTATCAGCATATTGTCGGCTATCCCATTCGCCATCTTTCCGATGGTAGAGGCGGTGGCGGGTGCGATCAGCATGGCATCTGCCCACAATCCCAGGTCTACGTGGCTGTTCCACGTGCCGTCCCGCTGGGCAAAAAACTCGCTGATGACCGGTTTGCTGGTCAGAGCCGAAAGAGTGATGGGAGTAATAAATTCTTTTCCCGCCGGAGTAATGACAACCTGCACTTCCGCTCCTTGCTTTATCAGCCCACGGATAATGTAACAAGCCTTATAAGCAGCGATGCTACCGGTTATTCCAAGAATTATCTTTTTTCCTTTTAGCATTATTTTGTAATCAAATTACTCATTTCACGCAAACGGATTTTGGTCAGCACCGCTTTGGTATTCAACGTGAAATCACTGTTTAAAATCCAGCTGTAGTATCCGGGATCTTTCTTCAGCACCTCGGCTACAGACATTCCTTTATATTTTCCGAAGTTAAATACTTCCACACCGTTGTCGTCATACACCATTCGTCCGGCAAAATCTACATTTTTACTGAAACTAGAATATTCTGCCAGGAAAGCGATATCGTTCTGAAGATCCGGATAACGGTCGAGCTGTGCTTTCAGCACCTCGTAAGTGGCACGTGTATCAGCCTCAGCCGTATGGGCATCTTCCAGACTCTTTTCGCAATAGAACTTATAGGCAGCCGAAAGGGTGCGTTGCTCCATCTTATGAAAGATCACCTGTACATCCACAAACTTGCGTTTTGTCATATCAATATCTACGCCGGCACGAAGAAACTCTTCTGCCAGTACCGGAATATCAAAACGGTTGGAATTGAATCCGGCCAAATCGCAGCCTTCAATGTCACGGGCAACATTCTTCGCCACTTCCTTGAAAGTCGGACAATCCGCCACGTCGGCATCATAAATGCCATGTACGGCAGAAGAGGCTTCAGGAATATGCATTTCGGGATTGATACGCATTGTTTTCGTTTCCTCATTCCCGTTAGGATATACTTTCAGATAGCAAATTTCAACGATCCGGTCTGTGTTGATATTGGTTCCCGTCGTCTCCAAATCGAAGAAAACAATCGGGTTTTTCAAATTTAATCTCATATCTTTCTTTAATGGATAATTATTCAATGGATAATGGACAATTGATAATGGATAATGAAGAATGGACAGGAAACATAAAAAATGGATAACTCCTGACTACTGACAGCGCAGCTCATTATCCATTATCCATTCTCAATTATCCATTAAATAACTAATCGTTCAACATCATCGGCATCAGCAGCATCAGCAAGTCTTCATTTTCTTCCTGCTCTACCGGTACAATGACTCCGGCACGGGATGGATCGGCAAGTTCGATTACCACTTCATCGGCTGAAATATTGTTCAGGATATCGATGAGGAAAGTAGACTTGAATCCGATGCTCATGGCAGCGCCTGCATATTGGCAAACTTGCGTTTCTTCGGCAGAAGTGGAGAAATCGATGTCCTGTGCGGAAATCACAATCTGATTTTCCTGCATGCGCAGTTTGATCAAGCTGCTTGCCTGGGAAGAGAAGATAGACACACGGCGCAAAGCTCCGATCAGCTGCTGGCGGTCTACGGTCACTTTATGAGGGTTGTTCTGCGGAATCACCGAGTTGTAGTTCGGATAACGTCCTTCGATCAGACGGCAGACCATGCGGTAGCTTTCCAGCATAAACACGGCGTTGCGTTCGTCAAATTCGATGGTCACGGTTCCCTGTTCTTTCGGAAGCAGGTTTTTCAGCAATGTAGCGGGTTTCTTCGGAAGGATGAACGCAGCACGCTCGTTTCCTTTGGCAGCCAGCGTTTTGCAACGCACCAGCTTATGACCATCCGATGCCACCATTGTGATGTCTTCTGTTGTAATATCGAAATATATACCATTCATTACCGGACGGAGCTCATCGTCGGCAGTCGCAAATACCGAGCGGTTGATACCGCCGAGCAGTACGTTCGCTTCCATTTCCACACGGACTGCATTGTCGCCCAATACAGCCGACTGAGGAAATTCGTCAGCATTCTGTCCCATCAGACTATACTTTCCGTTCTGATACTGCACTGTGATTTCGTAATTGTCCGTATTGACGTAGAATGTCAACGGTTGTTCCGGAATTTCTTTCAGTGCATCAAGCAATGTTTTTGCTACTACGGCAAAACGCCCGTTTGTATCGCTTTCATTTACCTCTACGGTAGTCACCATAGTCGTTTCACTGTCAGAAACAGTCACAGACAATGTTCCGTCTTCCAATTCGAAGAGAAAACAATCGAGAATAGGCAGCGCATTCTTTGAGTTAATTACACGACTGATAGCCTGTAAATGGCTGGAAAGAGCAGTACTTGAAACGATAAATTTCATATATTTTCGTGTATTTAAGTTTTAAATGTTCTATCGCACAAAGTTACGAAAAAAGATTTGGGCTGCCCAATAAAACAAAAGAAAAAAACAGGCATTGTGTGAGGGATATTACTAAAAAATTGTAACTTCGCCCCAGAATTTAAAATTATCGCAATGGAATTTACAGGAAAAATCATCGCTATCCTCCCTCCGAGAGGTGGAGTTTCAAAGACTAGCGGCAACGAGTGGAAATCACAAGAGTTCGTAATTGAAAACCATGACCAATATCCGCGCAAAATGTGTTTCGACGTATTTGGTGCCGACAAAATCGAACAGTTCAACATTCAGATGGGCGAAGAACTGACCGTATCATTCGACGTTGACGCCCGTCAATGGAACGACCGTTGGTTCAACAGTATCCGTGCATGGAAAGTTGAGCGTGTAAGCGCAGGTGCCCCTATGGCTCCGGGTGCTCCCGTTCCTCCTCCGGCTCCGTCTGCTACTCCGGATTTCACTCCGGGCGATGCAAAAGACGACCTGCCGTTCTAAGAATTAAAATGATCCGCATAAAAAGACTTCCGATGAAACCATTTCTATCGGGAGTTTTTTTTATGACTGTCCTCTGCAGTAACCGTACACCGAACTGAAGTGAATTCACCTCGGAGCCAACGCAGATTCAGCAGCGAGCTGAAAAGGACTGAGCAGCGAGGCGAAAGAAATCGAGCAGCGAGCTGAAGGAGATTGGGCAGCGAGACAAAAAAAGCCCCATGAAGGTGCGCCAAAAGTCGGATCAGTTCGAAAACCCGGTTGTTTTCAGATTATTTTTTGTACGGAAATGAACTAAATTATAAATTGAGGATTAGGCACGGATTACACGGATTAACACGGTTGTTTTACGTAATCATAGCACTAAAACCGTGAAATCCGTGTAATCCGTGCCTAAATATATTCTTTTCGGTATAGCATGGAGCTCAAACAGGGTTTTCGGACTGACCCCAAAAGTCAATAGTAACTAAACAGTCCCCATTGATACCTCTTCATGAATTCCCTCAAAGACATCTTACGGAATGGAATAAAAAGTGAGTCGGCGGCGGCAAAATCCTCTATCTTTTTTCTTATTAATTCTATTTCTTTAGAATAGAATTATATACTCTTCTCTACTCTACTGGTTTCCATTCGGTTTTCGCGCCCTGCCAGAAGGCGTTTCAGAGCTTTTAGTTTCGCAAATTAAGAGCTATTTTCCCCCTCTATTTTTCGCCTGTTTTTTTCATCGGATTCTACTCGGATTTATACTTCAAAACAAGGTTAGGATACACCACCCCATCCGCACAAGTGAACTGTGCAAAAAGAACGAAATTACGGAAAAAGTCGGAGTTGCGGAGAAAGAATTCCGGCACATAGCGAACCTGATATCCGGACTGGTCGAGCACATGGGCAAAGTCCGCCATCAACATGAAGTGGTACGAATCAGATAATCCGTCCGTGCCCGCCCGATAAGCCAATGCTCCATCGAGCACTTCACCGTTGTCCAACTGACGGATATATCTCAACAAACTATCCTCATCCGGAGCCAGCAGCAAACGCCCTCCATAGAATGTGGCATAAACATGCATAGACGGCTCTACGAAACTGGTTAGTTGCGTAAACAACGTTGTCTGAGGCAACCTATATACAGGATAGGCCTTAGCGGGAGTATAACAAAAAGTTATACGGGAATTCCGCCCCATTCCTTCCTCTGCCGGAGCCGTATTTACCAACGAGCGCAACATTCTTTCCGCTTCAGTCACATCCATCACAGAGATACTCAAAACAGCCGCAGGCCCCATCAGCGAATCTTCCCGCTGGAAAAGACACGCCACCAAGTCCTGCCCCGTATTTTCCGCCAGATAGCGCGACAGTTCCCGATCCCGGTTCAGGATCTCACCTGTCCTGCCCGCCGTCGCATATTCCTGCCGGTCACCATAGGAAAGCAAGGACGCCCAATCCGTAATTCCCTGTTTGCTGAAATAAAAAGCGGTAGAAGGCAGCGTTTCACCCGGAAATCCCTTGACGGATTCCTGTTGCCGGATTACATTTATAAAGGTGGAACAAGTATCTACATGGTGGCTGATGCCGGAGAAATAGATGAAATCATCTTTCAGTTTCATATCAAACTCCGTCCACCCCATCATTCCTGCCAGACGGGTATAAACAGTAGCGATAGCCGTACTTTTTTTCGGTGTACGCACTTCCTCAAAATCAGGGTCTCCGGACAATGACTTGCCTGTCTTACGAATATCGATCACCTCCTCTATCAGTTTCTTCTGGCAACTGAGCACCAAGAAATCTTCCGTCAGATAACAAGCGAGAAAATCGCCGTCAGCCATCGGATAAATGATAATATCCTCGCCCTTATAACCGAATGTTTTCGGAGGATAGCCCGACGAAACGTATTTCTGCACAAAACGGTCGATCAGCTCACGGTCACCATTCCCCAACCGGCAATAAAGCACCTGATTACGATCATTGTCCGGTTCGTGGAAACTAATCAGCATCTGATTCATCTGCCTGCTCAAACCGTGAGGCGCATCTTCCAGAAGAGAGTAAAGGTATTGTTTCAGATAAGAAAACAGTTTGGATACATAAAGATACTGATGGTCTCTGCTACAAGTCAGCTCATCTACTTCCATTACAAATTCCGCCACGTCTTCTGTCACAAACACTGCTGAAGCGGAGGAAGGAACCAAGGTGTAGAGATCGAAATCCTTCTGATCTTCGGCAGCCGATAACCTGAAAAAAGAGTACAACGCAAAACCTGAGCACAAAAGTACAACAGAAGAAGTGATCGCTATTTTCACTATCGTACGAAGTTTCATAATATTTGCTGTTTATCGGCTAGGGGCAAAAATAATAATTTCTACAAAGAAAACAAAACTTTTGCTAAAAAAAGTCACCGATAATCAGAAAATGATTTCCATTCCGTCGTATGTAAGGTGAACATTTTCAGGAAGTCCCTTCTCTACCTTCTCATGCAGCCCCATATCATGACTCATGTGGATGAAGTATGTCTCCTTTGCCCGAATACGTTCTGCCGCCTTCAATGCCTCCTCCAGACTCTGGTGGGTGGGATGAGGAGCGATGCGAAGCGCATTCATTATCAGAACATCTATCCCCTCCAATTGTTCATAAGATTCTTCGGGCATGGTGAGCATATCCGTGATATAGCCCAACCGACCGATACGATAGCCCAGAATCGGCAACCGCCCATGCATCACCCGCAAAGGAACCACCTCCGTACGATGAATGGAAAAGGCTTGCCCGGCAACCACTTCCTGCAAAGGAATATCAGGAACACCGGGATAACGATGATCGACAAAACAGTAGGGCATCCGCAGACGCAGTGCCTGTGCCACATATTCTTCAGCATAAATAGGAACCGCCCCGAAACGGCAGAACGGACGCAAATCATCCAGTCCACCCACATGATCATAATGCTCGTGCGTGATAAGTACCCCGTCTATCTTCTCAAAAGGAAGATGCAACACCTGCGCCCGAAAATCGGGTCCGCAATCGATCAGTATCCGGGCGTCTTCCGTTTCAACGATAGCAGACGCACGCAAACGGTTATCTTTGGGATCGGGAGAAGTGCAGACCGGACAACTACACCCTATCTGGGGAACTCCCGTCGATGTTCCGCTTCCAAGTATTCTTACTTTCATTTCTTTAATCAACAATTTCTCTAATGGATAACTCTTTAATGGATAATTGATCATTCTCCATTATCCATTAACCAAGTTTACTTCCGGATGGATGTCTATGCCGAATTTCTCACGAACAGAAGCCCGTACTGCATCCGAAAGTGCTATAATGTCACTCCCCTTTGCACCGCCCCGGTTCACCAGTACTAATGCCTGTTTGTCATGCACTGCTGCCGGTCCCAGGGATTTTCCTTTCCAGCCGCACTGGTCGATCATCCATCCTGCCGGAATTTTCACTCGTCCGTCATTCAGTTCGTAGAAAGGGATTCGGGGAAATTCCTGCTGCAAAGCTTCCAGCTTTTCGCGCGGAACGATAGGATTCATAAAAAAACTGCCGGCATTTCCCATCACTTTCGGGTCGGGCAGTTTACTTTCACGGATATCGATGATCACTTTCCGGAGCACCGGCAATGTCAGTGCAGGATACTTTTCGAGTTCCTGACGAATGGTGCCGTAATCCAACGTATAATGTTCTTCCTTACTGAGCCGGAAGCAAACATAGGTCACAAATACGGATTTATTCTCCGGACGTTTGAAAATGCTGTCGCGATAGGCATAGCCACATTCTTCTACAGCATAAACGCGCTCCTCACCGTGAATGTTCACCGTCTCTACGGAGATGATCAGGTCTTTCACCTCTACCCCGTAAGCACCGATATTCTGCACGGCACTTGCTCCCACTTCACCGGGAATCAGGGAAAGGTTTTCCGTTCCATACCAGCCGTGCTCTACACAATAACCTACGAAGTCATCCCAGACCACGCCTGCTCCTACCCGTACGGACACACTACGGTCGTCCTCCTCCATCACCTCGATTCCTTCGATACGGGAATGCAGAACCAGCCCGTCATAATCTTTGGCGAAAAGCAGATTGCTCCCACCGCCTATATGTAAAAAAGGTGTCGTAAGGGCACCTTGAGCTATCAATGTCTTCAGTTCTTCTACCGAAGCATATTCCTGAAACCGTTCGGCACTGACGTCAATGCCAAACGTATTGTGTGATAAAAGAGAATACATTTCTTCTGTTTTTTGGTTGCTAAATACTGGTATCTTCAAACTTATACAGCTGCCATTCGCCTGCCTTCCGTTTGAAATAGAGAATATTAGAGAAGCCGTTTCCAATTCCTTTCAATGCGAGAATCTTTGTCGGCGAGTTATCATCATTCCGCTGTCCGTAATTGATATTCGAGAGACGGTCTGCAGGCAATGCCGGTTTGAAGGCGAACCACTGGTTCAAATCCAGAGAGGTCTCCAGAATAGAGAAGTCATCATCCGGATCTGAGGTGACAAAAGCCAAAGGGTCCTGCACACGTTGGCTCTGAAAAAGGCTGTCGGCAGCAAAATGGCTGAAGAACTCCACAAAGTCCTCATTCTCATTCCGCTCAATAGGACGCAGATTGATAGCCTCTAAAATCCATGCCCCCTTGATACGCTCAAAATAATACTTTTTCACCATTCGGGTTTTCACGAATATCCATTCTACCTGAACGGAGGTCAGCGAGGTATCCCCCACCAGATCCATATCTTCTTCCTTATCAAACAGGAGCGTATAATAATGCTGTTTGGTAAATAAGTCATCATGCTTCCAGTTGCGCTCTTCGATATTGGTCTTCTCGTCTCCCTTGTAATAGGGCAACGGGAATTTCACACGCTGACGCTGCAAAGCATCATCGGAAGCAAAATTGTAGATGAAATCGTCGAAAGATTCGTCCGCTTCTGTCGGTTTAGGTTCTTCCGGCAACTCCTCCTGATGGATTGAATCGGCTTTATGCCGGATAGAATCCACCTCATGTGTGATAGATGCAAAGGGGTCGATGCTCGTTTTCTTGTTTCCACAGGAACCCAGAACACTGAGCACCAGTACCCCCGCAATAAGTTTTTTCATTTTTTCAGTTTCTCTCTTAGCTTTTCAAGCATATCCACCGTCATGCTCTCCAAATCGTAAGCCGGCTTCCATCCCCACTCCTCACGGGCGCAGGTATCGTCCAGACTATCGGGCCAGCTGTCGGCTATGCGCTGTTTCAAAGGATCTATGTCATAGACCATTTCGAACGCAGGCACATGCTTCTTGATGGCATGGTATATCGTCTCAGGGTCGAAACTCATAGAGGCGATATTGAAAGCGTTGCGGTGTATCAGCCTGGTCGGATCTGCTTCCATCAGCATGATTGCTGCGTTCAGCGCGTCCGGCATATACATCATATCCATTAAAGTGCCTTCTTTGATCGGGCACACAAATTTTTCTCCTTTCACTGCCGAATAATAAATATCTACGGCATAATCGGTAGTTCCTCCTCCCGGAGGGGTCACATTCGAAATGATGCCCGGGAAACGGACAGCACGGGTATCGACACCGTATTTGTTAAAATAGTAGTCACTCAGCAGCTCTGTCGTCACCTTGGTGACACCATACATGGTGCGAGGACGCTGAACGGTATCCTGTGGTGTCAGTGTATGAGGCGTGCTTGCACCGAACGATCCGATAGAACTGGGGGTAAATACCGCACATCCCTGCTCACGCGCCACTTCCAAAACATTCCACAATCCGTCAATACCAATCTTCCAGGCCAGCTTCGGCTTGGACTCGGCTACCACCGAAAGCAGTGCAGCCAAATTATATATTGTATCTATGTGGTGTTCTTTCACCACCGATTCAATCATTTCACCATTCGTTACATCGACAACAGCCGACGGTCCCGACTCCTTTAACTCGCCTTTGGGCTCTGCGCCCTGAATATAACCCGCTACTACGTTTGTGTTTCCATAACGCCTGCGCAACTCCATCGTCAACTCGGACCCTATTTGTCCGGTGGCTCCAATAATCAAAATGTGTTTCATTTTTCCTTTTAAATAAAAGTGTTAAGCTAAATAGTGCGCAAAGTAAGCACTTTTTTTTCAGATTTAAATCAAAAAGATATTGTTTATTCCAAGAAAAATCGTGTCCTTTGCAGTATAACTTAATCACTCAAACACTATGTACGGTAAAATGCAGGAATATCTCAGCCAGACACTGGCTGAAATTAAGGAAGCCGGACTTTACAAAGAAGAACGACTTATCGAAAGTGCGCAGCAAGCTGCCATCACTGTAAAAGGCAAAGAAGTGCTGAACTTCTGCGCCAACAACTATCTGGGACTGTCCAACCACCCCCGCCTGATCAAAGCTTCTCAGGAAATGATGGACCGCCGCGGATATGGTATGTCATCTGTCCGCTTCATCTGCGGAACGCAAGATATACATAAGGAACTGGAAGCTGCCATCTCGGATTATTTCCAGACAGAAGATACGATTCTGTACGCAGCTTGCTTCGATGCCAACGGGGGTGTATTCGAACCGCTTTTCAGCGAAGAGGATGCCATTATCTCCGATTCTCTGAACCACGCTTCTATCATCGACGGTGTACGTCTTTGCAAGGCGAAACGTTATCGTTATGCCAATGCGGATATGAAGGACCTGGAAAGATGCCTGCAAGAGGCTCAGGCGCAACGTTTCCGTATCGTTGTCACCGACGGTGTATTTTCTATGGACGGCAACGTAGCGCCGATGGATCAGATTTGTGATCTTGCCGAGAAGTACGATGCGCTGGTTATGGTAGACGAATCGCACTCTGCCGGTGTGGTTGGCGCTACAGGCCACGGCGTCAGCGAACTGTACAAAACTCACGGACGTGTGGACATCTATACAGGCACACTGGGCAAAGCTTTCGGAGGTGCATTGGGCGGATTCACTACCGGTCGCAAGGAGATTATCGACTTACTGCGTCAGCGCAGCCGTCCTTACCTGTTCTCCAACTCATTGGCTCCGGGTATCATCGGTGCAAGTCTCGAAGTATTCAAAATGCTGAAAGAAAGCAATGCGCTGCATGACAAGCTTGTAGAGAATGTAAACTACTTCCGCGACCAGATGACAGCCGCCGGATTCGACATCAAACCGACACAGAGTGCAATCTGCGCCGTTATGTTGTATGATGCCAAACTGTCGCAGATTTATGCTGCACGCATGCAGGAAGAAGGAATTTATGTGACTGGATTCTATTATCCGGTCGTTCCGAAAGAACAGGCTCGTATCCGCGTACAGATCTCCGCCGGACACGAGAAAGCACACCTCGACAAATGTATCGCTGCCTTCATCAAAGTCGGCAAAGAACTCGGAGTGCTTAAATAATAAGTATCAGGTATTAAGTATTAGGTATTACCGTAGCTGCCGATCGTTTATCTGCATAGCACAATACCTAATACTTGATACTTAATACTTTAATACCTAATACTTACTAATTTGTTTTCAAGATGGAAGAATTGACTCTCACTACTCCTGCCCTGCTTTTCTCGGCTGTTTCGCTGATTTTACTGGCTTATACCAACCGTTTTTTATCGTATGCACAATTGGTACGACAGTTGCGGGACCGTTACATGGAAAATCCTACGGATATCACGGTAGCACAAATCGAGAATTTAAGAAAACGCTTAAACCTGACACGAACGATGCAGGGGCTGGGCATTGCAAGTCTTTTTTTCTGTGTAGTCAGCATGTTCCTCATCTACATCGGACTGCAATTACTGTCGGCGTATGTGTTCGGGCTGGCTTTGATTCTGTTGATCGCTTCTTTAGGAGTATCTTTCCGTGAAATACAGATTTCTACCCGTTCACTGGAAATCTATCTGGGAACTATGGAGAAAGGGAAAAAGAAATAGCTCTGCCCATTTCCGGAGAGCTATGTTTTGAATATTACATATTTATTATACGTCGGTACGACTCATTTTACGCGATACGTCATGATATGACCCGGCAAGGTATAATGACCGTGAATCGGCTTCCTTTGCCCGCTTCCGATTGAAGGGTTATCTTGCCACCCAGCTTTTCCACAATCACTTTGCAAATAGACAGTCCCAGTCCGGCTCCCTGCGAAAATTCATTCTGCTTGTAGAAGCGGCTGAAAATCATCTGCTGTTCTTCACGGGGAATGCCTCTGCCGGTATCTTCCACATAAATATGCACTGCCTCTTCTTCCTCCATATAGTAGTAGCCGATTTTGATAAATCCACTTTCCGTAAACTTGGTCGCATTATTCAGAAAGTTCGTAAGGACCTGTATCAGTCGGTCTCTGTCAACATCAATTTCCAGACATATATCTTCTTCCTCTTTCTGAAAATCAAGACGGGGTGCAATCAACACTTGGTGGGTCATATAGACGTCATTAAGCAGTTCCTTCACTATACACTTCTTATAGCAGAAAGACATATATCCGGACTCGATGCGGGAAAGTTCCAGAATGTCATTAACCAGTTTGAGCAGCAAATCGCTATTCTTATTAATGGTGTCAATATACTCCTGCTTATCTTCCGGACTTAATTCTTCATCGCTAGCCAGAATATTGGAGAAACCTACGATTGAATTTAGCGGTGTACGTATCTCATGGCTCATATTCGCCAGAAAGGATTGTTTCAGTTCCGCCTTTTCTGCCAGCAAACGGGCAGCGTCCAGTTCTTCTTCCCGATCCTTCATCTCTTGTATGTTGAGCAAAAGTCCGGCGGTCTTGTATCCCCCTCCTTCCAGCAGATTAGTCGTATAGCGAAACTCCCACCACTGATATCCTCTTCCGCTAAAATCGCAGCGTAGCTGAACTATCTTTTTACTTGCTTCTTTCAGGTTTCTCCGGCTAAGCTTTACACTGTCCCAATGGCCGGGGTGTACAAACTTCCCCAAGTCCGTAAAAGGCAATTTGCGGGGAGACATACCTTGTGATCTCCAAAAGGCATCTTCAAAGACAAAGAACTCGTCTTCCAACTTCCATGCGTAAGTGGTTCCTCCCTCAATAGCCAATGCCAGAGTTTCCTTTTCGTCTGCCAATGCATAAAGTGCCTGCTTTTTCCTTTTCTGCTCACGAAGATAGAGCCACAACAAACAGGTAACAATGGCAAACAACAATCCAGCCAAAGACACGATGGAAGAAATATAAAAATATGGATATTCCTTACTAAAGGGAATATTGACAATCTTATAATTAGCAGGAATCTTCTCCTTCTTTATCCCCAACTGTTTCATCACATTCCAGTCAACCAGGTATTCCTTCTTGCTCTCAGTCACCGGCATATCCGATGATGAAGCTCCATTCAATATATGTACAGCAGCTCTTACCTCCTCTTCTACCTGAACCGGCAACGAAGTCAGATATCCTCCAAGCAGTTTCTCTCCACATTCAAAACCCTCATTGATCACAGTCAGACTGGGACTCACACAGATGGCCCCAATATTGATGGTCGTAAAATCCCGCTTCAACTGAATATAGCATTGCCCCCGATAGTTCTTATTCAACGCCCACATCAGATTGGCTTCAGACTTGTCCCGGTTGCTACGTATAGAAATGGAAAGAAAACGAATATATCCCTCTTCCCTTACCAGCCGATACTGTTCCACAGAAGGAATGTCGGGATAATCCATGAAGCCTGTTACTCTATGTCCTGCCAATTGCTTCCTCGCGTCCTTTCTTATCTGCACATCCAGAAAAGTAGAATCCAGAAGTGTAAACAGACGGACACTATCCCCAAAGAGTTTTCTGGCCATTTCAGCATTTTGAACAAAGCCGATCTTATCATGAAAGCCCGTCGCATTGGGATATTGCTTCAACAACTCCCAATTCGGATAATTGACTCCGGCAAAGACCACCGGCACCTCTTTCACTAACGGATCACCACACTTCAGAAGAGAGTAAGTCGCCTGATCTTCATTCACCAGAATCACTTCCGGTCGCCAGTCTCCGGATACAGAATCAAGCAAATATCTCATTCGCTTCAGTTCCGTCTCTTCCTTATAGGATTCACAATCCAGATAGAGCGTCCGAATATCAGCATTGACTCCTTCTTTCTTGAATTGTTTAGCTATCAGACGATTAAACTCGGGATAAGCAGTGTACGTTTCTTCATAAGAATGAACAACCAGTATACACCGCTCTTGGGAAGAGGTACAACCGACCAGTGCTGAAATTAAATAGATCAGTAAAGGAAACAGGAAGATTATTTTTCTATTTTCATTATTCATCTAAAGATTATCCTTTCAATTAAAGATGTAACGGATTCCAAATTGCAACTGCCAACAATTGACAGAGGAACGAACGGGAGCAAAACTACGGTAAGGCAATATTGTCTCTCCGTCTTCTGTCAATGTACCCATGGTATATATCGGTTCATTCTTTTCATTCAAGCCCTTATATTGCAGCGGTTTGTTGATAGTAGAACCTTTGGGTACTCCCCAGGCATCATTCAGCAAATTTCCGATATTCATTATATCCACACTCAGTTGAAGGGTATTTGTAGTCTTTCCCGCCTTCACCTTAAAGTCCTGTACCACACGCAAATCAAAACGGTGATACCAAGGTCGAAACGCTCCGTTTGTCTCCGCATATTTTCCCTTTCGTTTTCTCAGATACGGATCTTGCTCCACAAAAGCCCAGAAAGCCTCTCTCTGCTCAGCCGCCGGAAACAGCACGGTTCCGTCTGTTTTCTTCAAGTCGGTAAAATTCAGTTCATCACGGGTAGCCGGTATATACATCAGGTCATATTGAGAGCCGTCGTTATTCAGGTCTCCATCAATCAGATAGGTATAAGAACCATTATACTGCCCGGTATAAAACAGAGAAATGCCGGTGGCAAAGTTTCGGGCGTATTCGATGGTATAGGATGCAGATGCAATGACACGGTGGGGGGAGTCCAGATAAGAAGCATTGTGCATGGACAGATAGTTGGCTCCCTGCACGGAAGGTTCCTGTTGCCACGCATTTTCGATCTGGTTGCTCGCGTTATTCGACAACGTGCGGGAACGGGTATAAGTATAGGATGCCATCAGATTCAGATTTCGGACCGGCTCCATATTCATAGTGGCGTTCAGCGTATAGCTATGTCCTTTGCTTGTATTCGTCATCAGCATGGCACGGGTGATATCCGCATTGATGCGGTTGTCCTTATTTCCCGGATAAATATAGCGATCGTCAGCACCGGACAGGCGGGACATCTTGGAGTCATCCAGAGCAATCATGTTCACGTTCTGTTGCAGAATGGCATTGATATCCTTGATATACATAGCCTCCAACGTCAAATCGGACCGGAAAGGAAATGGCAAACGATAGTCCAGTGCCAGAGAAGTTGTCCATACCTGCGGAGTCTTAAAGTGGCGGTCAATCGTTATGATCTCATTTACTGCTCCCGGTTCTGTGGGGAAACAATCCGGATACTGAGGGGCAATCTCCGACAAGATCTGCTGAGGATTACGAATACCGCCTGCCAAAGCCGCCAACAGCTCTTTCTCACGAGGATCGTTTGTATTCTGAAGTACCGAGACGGTCGTCTTCAGCATACCGCTTCCTTCCTGCATCTTCGACAGGAAAATTAATGGGAAGCGTCCGGTAAAGATTCCCGTTCCTCCTCGAAGTTTCAGTGTCTGATCACCTGATAAATCGTAATTGAAGCCAATACGCGGCGAAAACAGCGGAGTCGCCTTCGGCCAGTAAGCGGTACTCAGCTTCGTACCATAAAATTCGTAAGAGGTGATGGAAGGATTCTCATATCGCTTGTTGACATAAAGCGGAATATCCATGCGGATACCATAAAGCAGTTTAAGCCGTTCATTCACGTTATATTGATCTTGCGCATACAGCGAAAACTGATCATAATGAACGGAAGCCGGAGCTTCTGCGTCTCCCGTTAAAGAATAACAGAGAGCAAAGGCTACAGGAGCCGCCTTATTCACGAAGTCCTCGTAACTGTTGTAACGGTAATACCCTGCTCCGTAGCGCATATAGCTATTTGAAACGTTCTGCGATTCAAAACTTGCCCCTAATGTCAGACTATGATTTCCCCAATGAACGGAAAAGTTATCTGTAATGCTCCAAACCTTTTCACGGATTCCGTTTTTCCACGCATGCTGCTCGTATCCTGCATTCATAAATGCACGGTTTGTCCCCGTTTCATCGGGTTTCATGATATCGACCGTAGGAAAATCGCCCTTACATTCTCTTTTGTTTCCATCATTAAAAGTCAGACTCACCAAAAGCTGATGGGTCAAAGCAGCACTCAAACGGCTATTCAACTCTGCAGTCAGCGAATTCACATTATCCAATTGCTGCCAGGTGGAATTACGGAAAGACATCGAATAGCGGCTGACCGGTCCGCCATTAATGCTCAACGCCGATCCTACCAGATTATTATCTTTTTTCTGTCCGGTATAGTTATAACGTAGCATGAAACGGTGTTTGTCAGTTATGTTCCAGTCCATACGTGCCATGACACGATACACATCCGTACGTCCGGCAAAATCTGTCCACGAACCGGTATCATATCCATACAAGTTCTTCAGATCCTGCGAAAAACGGCTCATGTCTTCCGCCGTCACACGTGAAATCATATTCTGGCTATCGTCCTTACCGTCATCGGACAGTTTCCATTTATGGATGGGCTGCGGACTATATTCATATTCTCCATTCACAAAAAAGAATAGCTTATTCTTTATAACCGGTCCGCCGAAAGTAAATCCATATACATTACGCCGCTCTTCCTCCCGGTCGCCGAGGTCATAACCGTCTACCTTGTTCCCACGCAGATATTCATTCTTTGTGTACATATAGGCGGAACCACGAAACCGATTTGTTCCGCTCTTTGTCACCGCGTTTACCGAACCTCCGACAAAATTGCTCTGACGTATATCAAAAGGAGCGATACTCACCTGTATCTCTTCCAGCGCATCAATTGAAATCGGATTTCCGCCTCCGGGCAAAACAGCACCATCCAGTCCCGCACTGTAATTGAAGTTCGCTCCGTCAATCGTGTAGTTGTTCATACGTTGGTCACGCCCCCCAAAGCCATTTTTAGTAGCGTAAGGAGACATCTTGGTGATGGCCGTCAGACCACGAGAAATATTAGGGAGACGAGAAATATCTTTTGATGTAATATGGGTAGATGCTCCGGTTTTTTCTCCGGCAAATTTAGAAGCCGTGCCTATAACGACTACTTCATCCAGTTCGGCAGATTCTTTCAATTTGGCATCACAGACATAGGTTTCGGCAAGTTTCAGAGATATGCCGGTAAAAATAGCTGTCCGATAGCCGACATACGAAAATTCAATCCGATATGGCCCGCCGGTGCGCATACCTTCCAAATGGTAAGTTCCCTGCAGGTTAGTCACTGTACCATAGCGTGTTCCGGACGGTTCGTGTATTGCAATTACAGTAGTACCCGGTAACGGTTCGTTTTGTTCGTCCTCAACTCTTCCGCTCATAGAGGAAGTAGTTGCTTGTCCAAAAGATGCGGCTGCCAAACAGCTAAACATCATCAGGAGCCATAAAAATCTGATCATATACTCCAAATTAGACTGTAGCAAATGAATGATCCTTTGTGTGCAGAATAACTCATTGCAGTGGGCAAAGATAACAGATTTTTAAATATGAGCAAAGTAAGTTAAAAAAAAGAAGCTGTCTGAATATAAATCCAAACAGCTTCTCCTATCTTATTTTCTATTTTTCAGATTGCCATCAACGTTGTCCCAGCTGTGAATCAACAAAGAAAATACCAGTATCACCGGCTTTCTTGATCTTATCCACAATTCCCTGTGCGGTAGCTTCTTCTTCTACTTGTTCGCGAACAAATCCCCACAAGAAATCCTGAGTAGCTTTATCTTTTTCAGCAGCAGCCACATCTACCAGCTTGTCTACCATTTCCGATACATGGCATTCATGTTTGTAAACATGCTCAAACACTTCCAGCGGAGTACCCCAGCCGTTAGGAACCACATCGATCTTGTCGACTTTGGCCATTCCACCACGTTTAATGATATAATCGGCCATTGCGTAAGCATGTTCCAGTTCTTCATGAGACTGCTTCTTCATCCAATGTGCAAATCCACTGAAACCTTCTTTCTCAAAATAGAAAGACATTGCTAAATACAGGTTAGAAGACCACATTTCCGCAGTGATCTGCTCATTGATTGCTTTCTGTAATTTTTCTGAAATCATAATCGTATATTTATTAAGTTGTTAATGTAGTTTTCTTTTGAACTCATTACAAAAATAACAAGATTTCAGTTAAAATTGTTCCATCCTCCCTGTATTTTTAAACTACATTCACATTTTATTTACACCAATTCGTCAGAAGTGTATCCTTTCGGCAGTTCACGGCAGTTATATCCGGATGCCATAATCTCGCCGTAAGCCCCTGCAGAACGAAGTGCAATCAAGTCTCCGCGCTTTACCTTATTCAAATCAATCGCTTTACCGAAAACGTCTGATGATTCACAGATGGGGCCTACTACATCATATGCCTCTACGGGGTCTTCCGAAGTAATGTTTTCCATCTTGTGGTAAGCCTGATACAAAGCCGGACGAATCAAGTCTGTCATACCTGCATCGAGGATGGCGAATTTCTTCTTGGTTCCCTGCTTTACATACAGTACTTTGGATATCAGAGAACCGCATTGTCCTACCACCGCACGTCCCAGTTCGAAGTGCAGTGTCTGATAAGGGCGCAGTTTCAGTTGTCCGGCATAGGTAGCAAAGTAGCTCTTGAAATCGGGAATGGACTGACGGTTCGGATGTCCGTAGTCAATACCCAAGCCACCGCCGACATTGATGTGTTCTACCAGAATATGACGCGCTTCCAGTTTATCCTGCAATTCATTCACACGGTTGCAGAGCGCGATAAAATCGCCCATATCCAATATCTGAGAACCGATATGGAAGTGCAGGCCGATGAATTTCACGTTCTTCATCTCCAAGGCGACATCGATCACCTTGTCCATATCCTGCATACTGATACCGAATTTGTTTTCAGCCAGACCGGTAGTGATATTAGCATGCGTATGTGCTCCTACATCCGGATTGATGCGGAAAGCGACATTAGCAATCTTATTCTGTGCCGCAGCCAGTTCATTGATGACTTCCAGTTCGGGAATAGACTCTACATTGAAACAGAAGATGCCATACTCCAGTCCGAGGTTGATCTCCCAGTCTGCTTTACCGACTCCGGCAAAAACAACCTTATTGGCCGGAAACCCGGCACGGATAGCGGCACGTATTTCTCCACCGCTCACGCAGTCGGCTCCCATTCCGCTTTCACGGATAATGGTCATTACTTTCGGATTGGCATTTGCCTTGACAGCATAGTGTACGGAATAGCTAGGATATTTGGCAACCTCTTGGTTAATAGCCGACAATGTATCACGCAGCACTTTCGTATCATAATAATAGAAAGGTGTCTGCAAAGTACGGAATTTATCGATTGGAAATATTCCTTTCATCATTCAAGAAACTTGTTTAGTTAGTTAAAAAGAGCGCTTTTATCAGTATCGGTAAAAGCGCTCAGTATTATTTGTGGAATTATTTGTTGTTGAAAAGCATGTCACTCAGCGACTGTAACGCTATCTTCTTATCACATTCCCGGATAAGGAAAGAGATGTTGTAGTTACTTCCTCCGAATGAAATCATTCGTACCGGTATATCACGCATCGCATCAAGTGCTTTTGCTTCAAAACCTACATTCTCCCATTCCAAGTCGCCTACTACACAGATAATACACATATCTTTGTCTACAGTGACCGTACCGTATTTTTTCAGGTCGTCCAGAATCTCATTCAGGTGCTTGGTGTTGTCTATCGTAACAGATACACCTACCTCAGAAGTACAGATCATGTCGATGGAAGTCTGGTAGCTTTCAAAAATTTCGAAGACTTTACGCAGGAAACCGTGAGCCAGCAACATACGGCTTGACTTGATCTTGATAGCCGTAATGTTATTCTTAGCAGCTACAGCTTTGATCTTGCCTTTCTCCGTGTCATTGGAAATCAACGTTCCGGGCGCATCCGGGTCCATTGTATTCAACAGACGTACAGGGATGTTGGCATATTTAGCAGGCTGGATGCAAGTCGGATGCAGGATTTTTGCACCGAAGTAAGCCAACTCGGCAGCTTCTTCAAAATGCAACTGGCGAACCGGAGCTGTCTTGTCAACAATGCGCGGGTCGTTGTTGTGCATACCGTCGATGTCTGTCCATATCTGGATTTCAGAAGCATTCACGGCAGCACCGATCAAAGAAGCGGTGTAATCGCTGCCACCACGCTGCAGGTTATCGATCTCACCGTAAGCATTGCGGCAGATAAAACCTTGTGTGATGTAAATCTCCATATCCGGATAAAGTTCCAGTTGTGTCTGCAGTTTCTCCTTAATATATACGGGGTCCGGCTCCGCGTTCTTGTCAGTACGCATGAATTCCAAAGCCGGGAGCAACACGGACTTCACACCACATTCCTGCAGGTAGAAGTTCACCATAGCCGTAGAAATAAGCTCTCCCTGTGCCAAAACCACTTTCTCTTCGAACAAAGTGAAAAGGTCTT
>ENA-OPAQ01000151-OPAQ01000151.1-human-gut-metagenome-genome-assembly--contig:-NODE-151-length-82081-cov-9.553081_pt1 | contig 82081 bp, 72 predicted proteins | sample MGYA00241058_ERZ501432 | MGnify/ENA primary metagenome ERZ501432 (study PRJEB25962, sample SAMEA2042570) | human gut metagenome | biome: human gut; feature: human-associated habitat; material: faeces... | reverse complement strand
AAAAATAGCGTAATAATCTTAATTCCATATCTTTATATTCCTACAAATTTTTCTTATAACCCTTCTATCATGTTGCATCCCAAACATCATCTATATTTACATGTAATATCTGCACAAAATACCGTGGTTTATTTTCGCATAATATCATCCGCAAAAGGTGTAAAAATGGATTACAAATCAACTGCATACCACATCACATTTTTCCAACTTGTCATATCGCACTATCCCCTTTTACTTTTAATACGTAATCCTAAAATAATCCAAATATGCTTTATATTTATCTTGTGCTGTCAGACAGGTATCTGTCAGATATCCTTTTTCATTGTCCCATTCCTTCAATCCACGATAATAGAACATCTTCAAATTGTCCTCAATGATGAACGGAACAATATTGTATTTCAGGCACTCCTTAAACATGATCAATCTGCCCACACGACCGTTTCCATCTTGGAATGGGTGAATCCGCTCAAACTTCACATGGAAGTCCAGAATATCCTCAAAGGTCTTTTCTTCTTTGGTGCTGTATTCCGTCAGCAAGGCTTTCATTTTATCGGCAACTTTTTCCGGAAGGGCTGTATTCCTGCCGCCAACTTCATTCGGAAGTTTCTTATAATCACCAACAGCAAACCAATCTTTTCTGGAATCGCTGGTGCCATTCTTCAAAACCAAGTGAAGTTCTTTGATGAACTTCTCCGTCAAAGCTGCTTTTGCATCATCAATAATCATGTCAATGCAACGGAAGTGATTTGCTATTTCAGCAACTAAAAGGTATTTCATCTACAATCCTCCATCACAAACCATAACCCAAATTCAAAACATACTAATCTACTAACTAGTATATCACATTATCGGCAAAAACATCTTCAGTTTTACCCATAGTACCATTTTTTAGCCGATATAACGACTGTTTCCTTATTACTTCTGATAATATCGACAATAATTTATCAACCTGGATTGGCTTTGCTATATGTCCATTCATTCCGGCTGCAATAGCATTTCTCTTATCTTCTTCAAATGCATTTGCTGTCATTGCAATAATCGGTATACTCGCTTTATCCTTATCTGACAATCTTGTCTTATTGCTTTATCCTTCAACTTATCTGCATTTCCTGTAAGAAATGATCCATATGCTCTTCCAGTAGTTTTATCACATGGCTCTTGTCTTCTGCTCCATCATATATGCTGTAAAGCAAAAAAATAGGTCCATAAAAATCAAGTGCTGTCTGTCTAGCTTTTCCTGCGTCGCCTAGCATTCCTGAAAACAAATCTTTCATATATGTTAATGGTCCGCTTACAAGATAATTCTGATATAGCTGTGCCATCTGTGGTTCCCTGTACTGTTCTAATGTCAACATCTTACGAAAACAGCTTGAAAACTCTTCCTCTGTCCAATGAAGAAACTGCACCTTTGTGAACTGCTTGATCTTATCAAATGCCATTTCTTTATACTCGGCTGTAACCTTTTCCAGATCACCCTCCGGCATTTCATACTGCTTTGCTCTCTCAATATCCAATTCCTTCATTTTTTCAATAATACTGTCTAATATCTCCTGCTTGCTTTTATAATGCTTATACAATGCAGCCTTGGTCACTCCAAGTTTTGAAGCAATATCATTCATGGATGTTCCCATATATCCACTCTGTGCAAATAACTTCAGGGCTTCTTCCAATATTTTTTCCTTTGTGTTCTTTTCTTTACTTTCCATATATATCTCCTAATTTAAATCCGTTATCAAGTTACCTTTTGGTTACTTTAATTATAGTTACCTGTCCGATGACACTGTAACAATATAATAAATAATTCCAAATACAGCTATACTTCCCAGCATAATACCAATCATCTGATTTACACTTACCACATTTCCATGAAATACCGGATTGCAATCAAGAGTTCTTTTTATTACATCAACCATTTCACCAGAATAATGTTTTCTCTCCATCTCCCTGAATACTCCGTGAAGCATATGATTCTTAATCAATGAAGTGGCATATGTACTCGGAAGATAAGACAGTGCCTTCTGAAGACCTGAACCAAAATTTGAAATCGGCATATAAGCACCACATATAAAACCATATCCTGCGCTGACAATTGTACCTACAGCCGAAAGCTGTCCCTGTGTTGTTAATGGAAAGCTAACGATACTTGAAAGCGTACTTCCAAACAGAACGAGCAATATCATATCAAATAGAACCCATAATACATCTGCTGCATTCATATACCATCCCATTTTAAGTAAATATCCCAGGCATAATACAAACGCAAGTCCATTGACCATCAAAGAATTAGCAACTGTTGACAGAAAATATCCCAAATAAATTTTTCCACTGCTGATAGGTGAAACATCAAAGTCCTTCCTTGTTCCATTTGCCTTGTCCTGCACCATAGTCAGATTCACACAAAATGTTACAGTAATACAACTTACTGCCATAAGTGATGCTGTCAGCTGTGCTGCTACTGTTCCATTAATGAGCTTATCCGAAATTGTGATCACATCCGGAATCGCTGCTGTAAAAGAATCTCTGAAAACCTTTGCAAGAAACGTAGCATACAGAACAATCAGAATGACGGGTGTGATCATTGATGTAAACAACATCCCTTTATCTTTAAAAAACAGTTTCCTATTCCTGTTCATTAACGCCAATACTGTTCTCATTAATGCTCACCTCCAAGCTTCTTCCCTGTGACTGCAAGAAATACATCATCCATACCGCCTTTTACTACTTCATAATCCATGAATAGGTCCTGATGCTCTACAATAAGCTTCGTAGCTTCCTTCGTATTTCTTACTTTTATCTGATATCCGTCACGTATTTTTTTATATTCTCTGTTCAATGACTTTATTTCATCTTCGGAAACACCATAAACAGACACTATATCCTGTACATAATCATTCTTAAGTTCAAACGGTGTACCTTCTGCTGCAACACTTCCTTTGTCAAGAATCACAACATAACCAGCATTGGCAGCCTCTTCCATATAATGTGTAGTCAAAAATACTGTCATATTTTCTGTTTTCTGAAGTTTCTCGATAACATTCCAGATTAACTGTCTTGTCTGTGGATCAAGCCCTGTGGTAGGCTCGTCAAGAATCAAAATTTCCGGTCTGTGCAATAATGCACGGGCAATATCAATTCTTCTTCTCTGACCTCCCGACAGCTTACCTACAGGTCTGTTTAAAAACTCGTCAAAATCCAGAATCTCGACCAGCTCCTGTAATCTCTTATCAAAGGCATTTCCTGTAATTCCGTACAAAGCAGCTCTGCTCATTAGGTTCTCTTTCACCGTAAGTGGTTTATCAAGTACGCTATCCTGAAATACAACACCAAGCATCCTTTTTGTCTGTGCGCCGGCTTTGTCAGTTTCTATTCCGTTTACCTGAACCGTTCCACTGTCTTTTTTCAGCAGTCCACAAAGAATAGAAATGGTTGTACTTTTCCCTGCACCGTTTACTCCAAGAAAAGCAAACAATTCTCCTTTTTTCACACGAAAGCTCAAATCATTTACCGCTTTTACTTCGCCAAAGCTTTTATTCAGATGGCTGATTTTAATTATATCTGATTCCATATATTCTCCTTTTGTTTTCATTTTTCTTTAAATGCCACAGTATATATTAGATTTACCTTTACTATTCTTACCTTCATTTTCTTCATAGGTTACCGTTTGGTTACTTATATTATAGTAACCAAACGGTAACTTGTCAATCTTTTATTACTTATAACAAATGAACATGACGAAAAAACAGCCAAATCTCCCAATCTGCTCAAGGCATCCTGGACGATACACATCCCAAAAACTTTCTCTTACCAGATTTTCTACTTTTTGTTGTTCTTCCTTTTTCTCTAAACGAATCTCAATATTACTTTTTTCCATTTCTTTTATGTCCTTTCTTAAAAATAAAAACCGATAATCCTAATTTTTCAGTATCAGAATTAACGGCTCTGCGTCTTAAGCGTCTGGCTCTTATATTACTGTTTCATTTCTTCTACTATTTTATCTAGCATCTGTTCAAACTGACATTTTGCTTTCGCCTTATCTGCTGCACCATCATACAAGCTATAATAAAAAAACATATTTGCATAAAACTTAACTGCATTCTCCTCTGGATCTTTTATTTTCATATTTTTGAAGAGATCCTTCACGTATCCTGCCGGTCCAGATACCAGATATTGCTGATATAAATTCTGCATCTCTTCACTACGAAACTGCTCTATTGTCAGCATCTTCCGAAACGATGATGCAAAATCATCCTCTGTCCAATATTCAAACATAGACTTGCTGTATTCCACAAAATCATCCAATGATACTGTCTCATACTTTTCAGGCGTTTTCTCTTTATCCTCTTATGGCATATCATATTCTGTTGCCTGTTCGCCATCCTGTTGCTCCATACGCTGCACAATACAGTCAAAAATATCTCTTTTACTTTTGTAGTGACGGTACAATGCCCCTTTTGTCATATCAAGTTCTCCTGCTATCTGGCTAACAGAGACAGCCTCGTAGCCATCTCTGGCGAACAGATGCAGTGCCACAATTAATATTTCTTCTTTCCTATTACCCATGCACATTTCCTCCAAAATAAATAAACGACCGTTTACATCTTAATAACAGTAAACGATCGTTTATTTGTCAATACTTTTCTTTTTGTTTATATTATCTCTTTTTATAAATCAGAAGTTCTGGATTTTCACCATCTTTTTCATATGTACATATGATGATAAAATCCATATCTGCCAGAATACCAAAACACCGGTCTCCTCCGAATTCAGACTCCATTTGATTTCCCAAATAAGTTTTCTGATCATCCAAAAACTTTACTTTTTGTCCATTTGGCAGTTGATATTCAAGATTCACATATTTCCCCACAAGTGCATTTAGTTTGTCTACTCTTGGAAGTCCGTCTATATGCAGATCATTTATTTCGTTCATCAATTGCTTTTTAAACTCTTCAAACTGTCCATTGTCACTAAGTTCATCATATCTTTTCCAGTAATCCAACTTTGGAAGCATCTCTTCCAAATAAAAGCGTGCCTGTTCTTCGGTAAAGTTTTCATTTACCATATTCTTTACACATACATCAATCAATTCATCCATATCATTATACGTGTACGTTCCATCTGCATAGCACCATTTACAATATTCCTCATTCAATGTACCATCTTTGTCACGTCCTAAGATAGAATCATCAATCGGCATTCCACAGCACTGACAGATCAGCTTTCTTGGTTCTCCCAAAAGCGTATTAATGGAGACATCAAATTCTTTTGATAAAAGCCTTAGTGTATCAATATTCGGAACTGTATCTCCATTTTCCCAACGGGATACTGCCTGTCTCGTCACCATAACTTTATCTGCCAGATCGTCTTGTGACATTCCTCTTTCTGTTCTAAGCTTAAGAATTATCTTTTTTGTTTCCATAGTCGTCACCTCCGTCATCTTTATCATATCGATAAATCTGCAGTCTGAAAAGCAACCTGCTGTTGCCATAATCTATCTATTTCCTTCCAATCCAGGCATCTCACAAAGCTTTCATCTGGAAATTCCACCTGCTTGTTCCACGGACGATCATATACAGCTACTTTACAATCTTTAAAATGCTGCACATGCTCAAACGCAGCTGGTGAATCTTCGATTGCAAAATCAAAATGCATGCAATAAAGTTCTTCTAATGTCAGATTATAGGTATGATCCTGTTTGCACATTTCTCGTCCATATTTATCAACAAAATAAATAGGAAGCCTATTTAAGTGATGTTCATCCAACCATCTTCTAGATGGTTCATAAGAATCAAATGGTCTTCCTGTGACAACAAAAACCTCATGTCCTTCATCAACCCACTTGTTGATCACTTCTGAAGCTCCCGGTGTTTCTTCATAATCTAGTAAATTTTCTGGAATATGCCCTGCCTTCATCAATTCATCATACTGTTCTCCACTTAAATCAAATGATTTCTGAAGATTAAAGAACTGTACTTCCCTATATGGCACATCAATATTAAATAATTCTTTTGCAATTTTGGTGAAATACTTCGCTGTTTCACAGATAACGTCATCGAAGTCTATATATATTTTCATCGCTACATCCTTTCCAGTCTACATATATATTTTAGACATCCCTTAAACATGATCAAACTATATTATCGGCAATAATTCTATTATTCCTTATTGAGTTTCGTCATTTTTGCCGTACCTTTGTCTCTCGTGATCCAGCAAAATGTACATACAAAGATAATTCCTTTTACAATTGATGTCACAGAAAATGCCCACCATATACCTTCTAGTCCAAGCAATGCTCCACCCAAAATGATCGCAAGCGGAATTCTTGCACTGGTAAATAAAATGCTGATCACACTGCATAAATGTGTTTTTCCTAATCCTGATAATGCCCCTACTGTCATCAGTTCTACAGCCATAAACGCTTCACTCACCCCAATGATCGTCAAATATCCGATCGCGATCATAATTGCCTTTGGTTCATGGAAGAAAATCTCTGCGATTGCCTTTGGTTGAAAAACAAACATGATCGTAATAAAGATTCCCCATATTCCAACGCTGCACAAAGAGGCTTTGTATCCTTTTCTGACACGATCCATCTTTCCTGCTCCATAATTTTGCCCGATAAATGCATTTAGAGCTGTCCCAAATCCATCGGCTGTATTCCATGAAACAGATTCAATCTGCCCTCCGACTCTCTGGACTGCAACTGCTTCTGCTCCAAACCCTGAAACCATACGAGTTAATACCATGGAAATTCCACAGTAAACCATTCCCTGAATCGCTGTCGGAATACCAATCTTGCAGATTCCACTTAGATATTTAAATGGAATTTTTGTAAATAACTTGATTCCTTTTAATACATTTTGTTTTTTCTGTCGGATAATTCCAAGGATCAAAATAGTCATAACAATTGCCTGTGCACTTACTGTTGCAATCGCAGCTCCATTTACCCCAAACTTGTTAACTGGTCCAAGCCCCAGGATCAGTAATGGATCCAAGATCATATTCGTTACAAGTCCTATAAAATTGGCTATAAATGGCGTCTTTGAATCTCCTTGTGCTGTATAGATTCCAGTTAAAGTGAGTGTCAAAAATGAAAACACGATCAATCCACAGGCTATTTTTGTGTAAGATAATGCTGCCTGCAATGCCTCTGGATCTTGTAGCTGAAAGAATCCTACCAGCGGATGCAAAAACAGTAACATCACTGCTGCAAATAAAAGTCCCATAAGCGTTGCCAGCTGAACTGCTGTCTGTGCATACTTATGGGCTTCTTCTTTGTCTCCTCGTCCAATGCATTGTGCTACCTGTACCTGTCCTCCCATTCTCGACATCGAAGCTAACCCTTGTGAAAACCACGTAAACATGCCTCCGACACCAACTCCAGCAACTGCTTTTGATCCAAGAAGTCCAATCCATGCCATGTCTGTAATGTTGTATAATGTTCCTAAAAATGACGATGCCATGATCGGCACCGCAAGTTTCGTTAGTGTTTTTAAAATTGGTCCTTTTGTTAAATTTCCTTCCAATTACTTTTCTCTCCTGTGAATTTATTTTTGCGACCATATCATTACATATTCTTTTACTAATTGAAAATTGTTCTTCCAATACTTGGCAGGAATAAAATCATGTGCTTTTAAATTTGTGTCTAACCATATATCTGCAACTCTGTTTATATCTGTTTTCTGTAATTTCCTGATCATAAACCACATACGAATTCTCCTGGCCAAAATAAATTTTTAAATATCCAGATCTTCTAACACTTCTTTCAAGGCTTCTGCTGATTTCTTCAATGCTTCCTGTTCTTTTTCATTCAGCTTGATCGCCAGTTGTTTCTCAATACCATTTTTTCCTACGATCGCTGGCATACTTAATGTAACACCTTCAATTCCATAGGTATCATGTTGGATAGAAGATACTGGTAATACAGATTTTTCATCTCGGATGATTGCTTCGCAGATTCTTCTGACAGCCATTGCAACTCCATAATATGTTGCTTTTTTCTTTTCAATGATCTTATATGCACTGTTTTTGACTCCCTGTGCAATCTCTTCCATATGCTCGTCGTGTTCTGTGTAACCTCTCATCTCGCAAAATTCTGAAATTGGTACGCCTGATACATTGGCACTTGACCATGCTACGATTTCAGAATCTCCATGTTCTCCGATGATCCATGCATGAACAGATCTTGCATCTACCTGTAAATGTTCTCCAAGTAGATATTTTAATCTGGCAGAATCTAGGGTTGTACCAGAACCAAAGACTCTGTTTTCAGGAAATCCTGATAGTTTTACTGCAACTTGTGTCAAAATATCTACTGGATTGGCTACGATCAAAAGAATCCCTTCACATTTTCTCTGTGCAATCTCTGGAATGATCGATTGAAAAATTGCTACATTTTTCTTGACAAGATCAAGTCTTGTCTCTCCTGGTTTCTGTCCTGCACCCGCTGTCACAACAATGATCGCTGCATCCACGATATCATCATAATCGCCTGCTGTGATCTTCATTGGTCTGGCAAATGGGAGTCCATGGGCAATATCTAATGCCTCTCCTTCTGCACGATTCTTATCAGCATCGATCAACACCATTTCAGTAAATAATCCACTTTCCATTAATGCAAATGCAGAAGATGAACCTACAAATCCTGTTCCGATCACTGCTACTTTTCTGCTGTTTATTCCTTTACTCATTATTGGGTCTCCTTTTACATTTTTTAGAATGACAATATTATCACCCAATTCCATTATATCAATTCATGCAAAAAGATTTTTACTATATTGTTTATTATATACTCTTATGAATACATTGTACTAATGTTTTTTCAACCTTATCAATCTGAAATGGTTTCGCTAAGTGTGCATTCATCCCTGCTGCAAAACATTTCTTTGCATCTTCTTCAAATGCATTTGCTGTCATAGCGATGATCGGTATCTGTGCTGCATCGTCTCGTTTGATAGATCGAATCTCTTTGGTCGCTGTCAATCCATCCATAACCGGCATCATAATATCCATTAATATCGCATCAAATGTTCCTTGTGGAGCATTCTTAAATTGATCCACTGCCCGTTGCCCATCTTCCACAACAGTGACATTGGCTCCATCATCCGTCAGAAGTGTCTGTATGATTTCTGCATTCAATTGATTATCCTCGGCAACTAATAAGTTTAAACCACGAATATCTGCTTGCTCCACTATCTTCTCAGCCACTGGCTGTTCTTTCTTCTGTGCGATTTCAAATGGAATCGTGATCACAAAGGTAGATCCCATTCCTTTCTCGCTTGTCACTTTGATTTCTCCATGCATCTGTTCTACCAGTCCCTTGACGATCGACATTCCAAGCCCAGTCCCCTGATATACACTTCGGGCATCCGTCTTTTCCTGTGAAAATGGCTCAAAAATATGATCGATATAATCTTTACTGATACCAATTCCCGTGTCTTTGATCGTCCAACGATACGTACAGATCTTATCATGAACATCCATTTGTTCCATCTTTGTAGAAATAGTTCCACCCTGATGATTATATTTAATACAGTTTCCATAAATATTCAATAAGATCTGACGAAGATGCAATGGGCTTGCATATACATATGAATATCTGTCATCCATGTTATCTTCTTCATAGTTCCATCGGATTCCTGCCTCTAGAACCCGCTCTCTGATCATCGTCTCAACTTCCCGCATCAGTTTCTTCACAGTAATCTCTTGGTGTGCCAATGTGATCTGACCTTCCTCGATCTTACTCATCTGCAATACATCGTTGATCAGAGAAAGCAGATGTTTGGCAGCAGTTTCCATTTTCTTATGATTCTCTAATACCAGTTTCTGATCATCGAAATGTTTTTCATTGATATTTAGAAGTCCAATGATTCCATTTAATGGTGTTCTGATATCATGGCTCATACGGCTTAAGAAATCGGTCTTCGCCTGACTTGCTGTACGCATTTCGTCAAATGCTGCCTGTAAACGTGCGTGTTCTAATTCTTCTTGTTTATGTCTTTGCGATGTATCCTGTAAGAGCGTGATCGCATAAACTGTCGGAATCTCGCTCATTGTCTCTTCATCGTATACCACGATCTGTGTCATAAGAATTGTTTTTTGTACCCAGCGAATACTTCCATCATCTTCATGAAAACAATATTCCACAGAAATATTTGTGTCACCATTGTTGTATCTCTCCAGCAGTTTTTTCGTATCATTTGTCATATTATACTCTGCTTTTGTCTCCTTCGTGACTTTTTTCTCATATTCTGCGCAGTAATCCTGATAATTACATGGTAATGGATAATCAAGAAACAGTTCTTTGTTCTTTTGCTCTTTTCCCTTTAGAATAATATTTCTCTCCAGGATATCTGTCTTTAGATTGACCGTATAGATCACATCGGATAATTCCAAAAGTGCATCGACATAACTGTCATTTTCAATGATTGATTGTTTTAGCTGTTCATAATAAATCTGTAACTGTTCTCTGGCCCCTGTCTGATTGTCAGCTCCTTTTCGGATGATTTCAAATGCCAGAAGAAAATGATGTAATTTCTTATCTTCATCCCAGTCAACTGGGATCAATGTCATACGCTTATAGAATCCTTCTTCCTGCATATCATATTGATATTCCTGTACATCCTGTTTCTCCTTCATCTTCTCTTGAAGTCTTGTAATCTGAAGCCTTTCCCAAATGTTCTTCTGCTCATCTTTCCCAATCTTTTCCTGTACGATCTGCTCTACTGCACTGGAATACGCACCATCTAAAGCTAAGAAAAAGTTTTCACTGGAACGGATCACACGATATGTATCCAGCTTAGCATCACAATATAAACAGTCTAAAAAGTTCTTTCCATGTTGATTCAGCAGTTTTAATAATTGATAATTCAACCGCTTCTCTTCAAGTGCTTCTTCCCGTTTCACATGGTTTTTATTGATGTACATATTTTTATCTGCATCATTGAATAATTCTCTCATTGTTTTGCCAGGATAATCACTTGCCATAGCAAAACCCGCTGCATAACTTAACGGAATCTCTCGATGTTCTTTGGATTCTGCTGCTATATCTTTGCGAAGATCTTCAAATAGCTTTCTCACCGCTTGTTTATCAAGCCCCTGCAGCACTGCGATAAATTCGTCTCCCCCAAGTTCTTCCGACAAAATGTTCCGATGGTATGGAAGATCGCAGACAAACAGCAAACCGATAAATATACGCATCTCCTGCATCATGCCCCATACTATCGTTGATCCGACGGAGATTATTAAGATCAAAACTGCATACGATAATATCCTCTGGTGGATTCAGTTCACCCAATATCTCTTCACATTTATTCTTATTCGGAAGTCCTGTTGCATTATCTAAATAAGCTTTATGCCGCAATATACGGTTCATAGCCGCAAAACGGACCGCTTTAATAAACTCATATCCGATCAGCAGCATCAATACAACGATATCTGCTGTAATAAATTTCTCAAGAGTTGCTAATGACGTTGCTTTTCTCTGTGCATATACTTCCGCAAGACCTGTTGCCTCATCACAGATCTTAAAGAATCTCTCGCTCTTTGAAATGATATCTGTATGCTCATAGCCGACCGTCCGCACGCGATAAATTTCTTTGTGTAAGGAAATAAAATATTCATCCAGTTCCTTCATCTTATCCTGAAAATCATCATCCTTTAACCGTACGAGTTTTAATTGGTCATTGCCATGACGCAGGCCTTCGATAAAGGACTGCACTTCCTTGATCAGCTCATCTTCTCGCTGTCCGGAATTCTCTAGCTTAATGATCCTTTGTGTTTCTCCCCTTATTAACCCTGCATAATTTACAACGCGGGCTGTTCCCTGAATGTTCGAGACCAACCGCATCAGGATGACGATAAAGACCACTAAAAGTACCGTCAGAATACCGATGCCGATATGGATCATATTTGGTTTTTTTCTTTTTGTCGTATCAGACATAAACTTTTATTCCCCTATCACTACTTTAGAAAATTTCTTATAACATGCAATCCCGTACTTGATGAAATTTTCTTTGGCAACTGCTGTATCCCTTATACTGATCGTGTTCCAGAGATAATCTCCAAAAATCTGTTCTATCTTTTTGGAATCCTTTTTGATAAATGCACTGCAAAATTCCTCCAGTGTCTTTCCATCTTTTCTTGAGACATCCGAAAACCACTCTCTGATCTTCTTTACAAAAAGATTCCTGATCTCTCGGTTTGGAATTATCAGATGGTATTTTCCACTTTCTGTACGGCCTTTGTGTGTCAGATATCCTGTGGATCCATTGACTGATCATACTTAAGCTGATCTATATAATTTATGACATCCCATGGGCAATATATATCAGCATTACCAAAATGATATCCATCATACCATTCCTTTATTTCTTTTAAATGTGATGTCAATCCATAATCATCCAGTATTTTCTTTACCTCATGATCTGTAAAACCAAAATCCCTCGAATCATAGAAATCATTTGTTGATAATAACGCTTCACAAAGGGATTTGTTTTTAGCAATATACAACCCTTCAAACAATAAGGCATCCGCACCTATCTCAAAAAAGGAACGCAACATACTCATATTTAATGTCTTTCCAAAACGACGAGGACGCGTAAACAGTGTTACCTCTCCCCCCATTTCTACAAGTTGTTCTATCAGCTTTGTCTTGTCTATATAATAAAATCTGTTTCTTCTGATTTTTTCGAAACTATCAACACCTACTGGTAATTTCAAAGTGTCTGCCATATACACCTCCACTATGCTCGCCCATGGAAATCTTTCTTTTATGCTATAATTTACAAAACATTATAACATGATGTGTAGTGAGATACAATCAAACAAAAATCTTCCGTTTATACACGATTGGATCATCATATCCAAATATTCTTCTTCCATTTACTTCTATGATCTCTGATACCTCCAGACTATCCTCTGAAAATCTTTCCCATAATTTAAATATCATAACTGGTGAAAACTGGCTTGTACTGCCGCCTTCCCAGACACCATCCTTCTCGCGATAAAGTGCTGGTGTGAATTTTTTTGATTCGTTCAGTTCACTGTAATCTACTGCTTTCATAGAATCATAAGAAAATGTATTCTTATCTTCTCCATTCGGAATATCGTAGGAAGAAAGTACAATTCCTTCATTATTCTCTGAAATAAGAAAAAGATGCGGTGATGTGTGGCTTTTTCCATCTGTTTTATAGTAACTTTCTTCTACAACAAATGTACCATTGAAGTTTTCTGGGAGATTTTTGATTTTATCGTTACATGCTGTATTGATGTGTTTTGCATATGGATATGTTTTTCCTTCTGCCTGCATTTTGTCAAATTGTTCTTTGTTGTCAAAATGACCAGTCATTAACTTTATAAAATCTGTAAGTTTGCTCATGGTCTTCCTCCGTAAATTTAAATTTCTTTAATTATACTCTTGTGAAATTTTTTTGTAAAATATTTTCCTATGTATTTATTGAATATCCGCTAATTTCTTTGTAACTCTAACCTGAATTTCCGTATAGTATGATAATTCTATTTCATCACCATTATTATTTTTCGCTTCAAAATATTTTATGTCACTGTCGTCAGTTTCAATATCTGAAAATTTTGTTTTTACTTTTTCTACATATGCTTCAAATTGTCTACGACTAACCCCATATCCATTAAACGAAAAATAAGCATTAATCCTAACAATATTTTCTTCTTCATATTCATTTCTCCTTCTTTTGTTTGGTTACAATTGTACACTTCTGAATAAAAAGAAATCCCCACCATAATGGTGAGGATGTAATAAATCCGTTATTCAATTCCTTTTGATAATTTCGTCAACCTTTGATTTTCCAGTATTTCATCAATATCGCCCAGATCATATTTTCTGTGGTTCACTGCTACGATGATGCATGCATCCCGCTTGTCTTTTGCATATAATGGTTTCATCGTACGCTTTTCCATATTCAGTATCTTTTCTGCAATGTAAGATTTGCATCACAACGAGGACAGAATTCATCGCCCTCATCTGCTGCTCAAATCAGTCTCTTTTCCAAACAATAATGATAAATTCCATCCTCCGAAACATCTCCACAGATTTCATCTGCCACTGCTTTCAGATCATCGGATGCATTTGCCATTGCAATTCCATTGCCAACTGCTTTTAACATTTCGATATCGTTATTGCCATCCCCAAATGCCATAGCCTGAGATTTATCTATGCCATAATGTTTTAACATTTTCTCAATCCCTGCTCCTTTTCCTGCATTGACCGGTATGATGTCAACTGCTCGATCCCACCATGCCGTAATCTCAGCTCCCTGGACACCTTTTAAGATCTCTTGATACTCTTCTACTCTTGCACCCATCAACACTTGATAAACTTTTTCTTTTTTTATATCTTCGAAATCTTCTGCTACATCAACTTCGGCATTCCCAAATGCATAGTAATCGATCAAGTCCTGATCTTTTCCATTTGCAGCCATACGGTCTTTCGTTGCTAATGCAACTGGCTTTCCCATTTTGTCTGCATTTTTAATGATCCTTTCAATATCTTTTAATGGAATACAATTGCTATAGAGTGTTCCACTGTGATCATAGCAATAAGACCCATTGTATGTAAGAAATGCATCAAACGCAACTCCTTCAAAATGTGGGACAAGCATCGGTCCTCTTCCTGTTGCCAAACAAAGTTTGACTCCTTTTTCCTGTAGTCGCTTTAATGCTTCTAATGTTTTTTCTGAAATCGTATCTTGATCCATAGCGATCAATGTACCATCAATGTCAAAAAATATGATTTTAATATCTTTCATGTCTTTCTTTTCCTTCTATATTATGATGAGAGTTTACGCTAAATAACGAAATGCCTGTATGATATAAGACAAAATCTTGATCATACCCTGCTTTTTGCTATCCATCGTGCGTTCTGCTACATCCTTGTCATTTTGATAACTTCCATCTTGATTCACTTTCAAAGATCCGCTTTTTAATCTGCTAAAATCTTCTTCCAGCTGTTTTGTGATCTCTTTTCCTTGTACAACAAGCATCGTTTCTGTGTCTACATAGGTACTTCTGCAATCAAAGTTGTAAGAACCAACCACTGCTATATCATCATCAATGATCAGAGATTTTCCGTGTGTGGAATGTCTGCCCATATATTCATACAGTGACACTCCTGTACCTAAAATCTTTGATCGGTTCTTTTGATAATCTGCTGATGCACAAATATTATCTCCTGACGCGATTGAATTCAAGATCATTGTTGTGTTCGGAACCTGTTGTTTCACCTGTGCGATCCCTTCGTACATTTCTTTGGAAAACACTGCATATGGTGTATGAATGATAACTTTGCTTTTTGCCTGTAACATCAACTGCTTCAGCGTTTCAAATACAACTGGTTCTTTTCCATAAATTGTTGTCGGATTGGTTACCAGTGTTGTTTTCTTCGTTGGAACTGTAATCTTTTGATAATCATAATCTGGAACTTTCACTTTCTCTGCATGGGATAAAAGGCGCTTGACTTCCTTCTCTTTTTTATTCTTTGAGCATGTACTAAATTTTGTTTTGCAGACTTCTAAGTTCCAGACTTTTTGAAAATATCTTCTGATCTGTCCGACTGCACCTTGATCTTTTGATCCTTGATTGACGATCAGAATCTCCCTGTCTATACCTTTGCTTTTTCCTTTGTGTGTTCCAAGGAAATAATCAAACATATTTCTGCCACCCATTAAGAGATACTTATGATCTGCCACAATATATTTGTCATGCAGACATCCATTGATCGTCCATGGTTTCAAAAGATTTGGCGTGTTATAAAAACGAATTTCAACATTTGGCTCACTTCCAACTGCTGCAAAAATATCCTTTCCTGTCATATGGATCGTTCCATAAAGCCCATCAACCAGAATCTTTATCTTGACGCCTCGTCTGGATGCTTTGAGTAATTCTGAAAAAATATCATCACTGCTGCTTCCTTCACGGATATCAAAGGTTGATAGAATGATCTCTTTCTTTGCTTTTCGTATCATATCCAACCGCAGATCAAGTGCTTCCTGATTATCACTGACGATCTTTGCTCGGTCTGATCCATTTTCGTTTGATGTTGAATAAAATGTTTCCGTATGAATCTTTGACTTATTTGTTTTGCTTACCGATTTCATATGTACAAATGGTACAAGCATTCCAATGATCACATACAAAATAAACAAAACCAGAACGATTCCTGCTATTTTTAATTTCTTCATTGTTCTAAAATCCTTATTTTAATTTAGATAAATAATTTTACTGTCTTTATTTTAACATCTCTAATAAAAATTTTAAACTATTGATTTCATAATCGGGTTTTGGTTGTGGATCTTCTGTCAGATCTTGTCCTCTGTGAAACCAGATTGTCTTGATCCCTGCATTAATCCCGCCTTGAATATCAGAACTCAAGCTGTCTCCAATGATCGCTGTGTTCTCCTTCTTAAAATCTGGAATCTTAGAAAAACATTTCTCAAAATATTCGATGCTTGGTTTGTTATATCCAATTTCCTCTGAAATAAAAACACCTTGCAGATACTTCTCAATTCCTGAACTTTTTAATCTTCCTCTTTGTACAGACAATGTTCCATTCGTTACAAGATAGATACGAAATCTCTTTGATAATTCCTGTAAAACTTCTTCGGCTCCTTCGATAAAATAGTGTCCCTGTCCTAAATAGTCTTGATAATGTTTTGCCACTTCCTGTGGTGATACTTTTATATCAAATTCTTGAAATAAAAGCTTAAATCTGCGCATTTTTACTTCTTCTCTTGTCATTTTCCCTTGTTCCAACAATTTCCATTGAGCAAGATTAATCTTATGATAGCAATCACGCATCTCATTCGTCGCAGAAATTCCTACATCACCTAATGCCCTTGTAATTGCATTGGCTTCTGCTTTATCAAAATCCAGTAATGTATTGTCTAAATCAAATAATAATGTATCGATCATAAATCAATCTCCCTTTTAATATATAGTGATATTATAACATGATGTAAGTATCAAAAGTATAAATTATGTTTGTTCTTGCACATATATCCAAAAAGAGATTCATCATAATTGATGAATCTCTTTTCGTTAGAATGAATTGTTATAGATTATATGAATAATGATCGACTTATTTGTCTTTCAATACTGCCTGAGCTGCTGCTAATCTTGCAATTGGTACACGGAATGGTGAGCAGGATACATAGTCTAATCCGGCTCTGTAGCAGAATTCTACAGATGATGGATCTCCACCATGTTCTCCACAGATTCCTAAGTGGATATCTGGACGAGTTGCTTTTCCTTTCTTAGCTGCCATTTCGATCAGCTGTCCAACACCTTTCTGGTCTAATTTAGCAAATGGATCAGATTCGTAAATCTTGTTCTCATAGTAAGACTCTAAGAACTTACCTGCATCATCACGAGAGAATCCAAATGTCATCTGTGTTAAGTCATTTGTTCCGAAAGAGAAGAATTCTGCTTCTTCGGCAATCTCGTCTGCCAATAATGCTGCACGAGGAATCTCAATCATTGTACCAACTTTGTACTTAATGTCAGATTCATAGTAAGCTTTTACTTTCTCAGCTGTCTGTACAACAACTTCTTTAACATATGCTAACTCTTTCTTCTCTCCTACTAATGGAATCATGATCTCAGGAACGATATCATATCCTTTTTCCTGTTTTACTTCGATCGCTGCTTCCATAACGGCTCTTGTCTGCATCTTGGCAATTTCTGGATAAGTAACTGCCAGACGGCATCCACGATGTCCCATCATAGGGTTAAATTCATGAAGAGCTGCACGTCTCATATTGATCTCTTCTACTGTAACTCCCATATCTTTGGCAAGAGCTGTGATCTCTTCCATTGTATTTGGAAGGAACTCATGAAGAGGTGGATCTAAGAAACGGATTGTGACCGGTCTTCCTTCCATAACCTCATATAAATCTTTAAAGTCTTTCTTCTGATAAGGAATTAACTGATTTAATGCGATTTCTCTTGCTTCTTTTGTTGTAGAGAGGATCATACGACGAATCTTTGGAATTCTCTCTGCATCAAAGAACATATGCTCTGTACGGCAAAGTCCAATACCCTGCGCTCCGAATTTCACTGCATTCAATGCATCGGCAGGTGTATCTGCATTTGTTCTTACCTGTAATGTACGGATTTCATCGGCCCATGTCATGATACGATCGAAATTACCACTGATACTTGCAGGTACTGTACGGATCTCACCCAGATAAATCTTACCTGTGGATCCATCTAAGGAAATATAATCTCCTTCCTGTACTGTCTTTCCACCTAATGTGAAAGATTTTCCATCTTCAGCAAACTTGATATCTCCGCATCCTGCTACACACGCTGTTCCCATACCACGTGCTACAACGGCTGCGTGAGATGTCATACCACCACGAGCTGTTAAGATACCTTCTGCTGCATGCATTCCTTCGATATCTTCTGGTGATGTTTCTAAACGAACTAAGATAACTTTCAGTCCTGCTTCATGATGCAGTTTCGCCATCTCAGCATCAAAATATACTTTACCAGCAGCAGCTCCTGGAGATGCTGGAAGTGCTTCTCCGATTGGAAGAGCGGCTTTCAATGCTGCCTGGTCAAAGTTTGGATGCAGTAACTGATCTAATGCTTTCGCATCGATTCTTGAAACTGCTTCTTCTTTTGTGATTTTTCCTTCATCTACTAATTCACAGGCGATACGGAGTGCAGCTGGGGCTGTTCTCTTACCATTTCTTGTCTGTAAGAAGTACAGTTTTCCTTCCTGAATTGTAAATTCCATATCCTGCATATCACGATAATGTTCTTCCAGTGTATGAGCAATGTCCATAAACTGTTTATAACAATCTGGTAAGTCTTCTGCCAGTTTAGTAATTGGCTGTGGTGTACGAACACCAGCTACTACGTCTTCACCCTGTGCATTGATCAGGTATTCTCCGTAGATCTGTTTCTCACCTGTAGATGGGTTTCTTGTAAATGCCACACCTGTTCCTGATGTATCTCCCATGTTACCAAATACCATTGTCTGAACGTTAACAGCTGTTCCCCAGTCTCCTGGAATGTCGTTCATTCGACGATAATAGATAGCACGTGGGTTGTCCCAAGAGCGGAATACCGCTTTGATTGCTTCAAATAACTGGTCCTTTGGATCCTGAGGGAATTCTTCATTCAAAGCTTTGCGATAGATACCTTTGTATCTCTTGATCACTTCCTTCAGATCATCGGCATCTAAGTCTGTATCAAACTTCACACCTTTCTCTGCTTTGATGTCATCTAAGACATCTTCGAATTTCGCTTTATCCACTTCTTTTACAACGTCTGAGAACATCTGGATAAAACGACGATAAGAATCATATGCAAAACGAGGATTGCCTGTCTTCTTCGCAAATCCTTCGACAGCTTCATCATTCAATCCTAAGTTAAGGATCGTATCCATCATACCCGGCATGGATACCCTTGCTCCTGATCTTACTGATACTAATAGAGGATCTTCAAGGTCTCCGAACTTCTTTCCCTGAATCTCTTCCAAGTCTTTCATTGCTTCAATTACCTGTGATGCTACTTCATCACTGATCTTTCCACCGCAGTCATAATAGTTTGTGCACGCTTCTGTTGTAACTGTGAATCCCTGAGGAATTGGTAAATTAAGTCCTGTCATCTCTGCTAAGTTTGCACCTTTTCCTCCAAGAAGGTTACGCATTTCGGCATTTCCTTCACTAAATTTGTAGACCCATTTTGTTGCCATGTCAATACCTCCTAAAATTAATTATGTCACATTCATATGTCATTGAACTTATTGTACCACAAATTTCAGATTTTGCAAAACTTTTTTGTGTATTTTACATAATTTTTTTCATTTTTCTCGTTTTTTCATTATAAAAACTGCACATTTACATGATTTTCGATACAATTTACACTGTTATTTTTGTTTTATTTTAACGATTTTTGTGTTTTATTTTTTGTATACAATATATAAAAAATCCCAGAGTCTTTTCACTGAAAAGATCCTAGGATTTCATTTTTATATCAAAGTTATTCAGTTTTTTAAGAATGTTTTCTTTTTATAGTCTGGTTTTTGCTGCTTCTTTTTTTCTTTATCCAAAATTTCTAATTATTTATTCTTTAAACAGATTCTCTCCATCCTGTTTGATCACATCTTGATACCAATAAAAACTATCTTTCTTATATCGATCTAATGTAGCACCCTCTTCTTCGCGATCTACATACACAAATCCATATCGTTTTTGATATCCATTCAGCCAGCTTAACAAATCCGTAAAAGACCATGTACAATATGCAAGCACTTCACAGCCTTCCTCGATGGCTTTTCCTAATTCTTTTAAATGTTCTCTTAGATAATCAATTCGATATTCATCATGAATCTTATGATCTTCCGTCTTCTTATCAAATGCTCCAAGTCCATTTTCCGAAATGATGATTGGCAGATCATAACGACTTGTGATCTCACGACAACAATAGCGAAGCCCAACTGGATCAATACTCCAATCCCAGTCTGTTGTCATCAAATATGGATTGCCTGGATTTTTATAAATTCCAGGAACTCCAAGTACCTGCGCAGAACCTTTCACTCCTGTTGTATTCATTGTACCATATGGTGTTACTCCATCCATCGGATTATACTCGCATACACAACTTTGATAATAATTAACTCCCATAAAATCAATCTCTGCCGCTGCTGCCTTTAAAATTTTCTGATCGTCTTTTGTGACAACTGGTGCAAATCCTTTTTTTCTTAAATAATTCATGGCTGCTTTGGGATATCTTCCATATGCATAAACATCCATCCACCAGAAATTCTTCAGTTCATCATAATCATGTTTTGACATAACATTTTCAGGTTTACAATCAAGTGCATAAGATGGTGTATAAGCAAAGCTTGCACCAATCTTTCCTGTTCCGCCCATCTCGCGATATGCCAAAACAGCCTTTGCATGTGCCATAAAGACATGATGGTTCACTTGATAAAATGTTTTCTGATCGTCAAACTTTCCTGGAGGATGCTGTGCTGTCAGCCATCCAAGTGATGTAAAAATATTTTGTTCATTAAATGTAATCCAGTATTTTACCTTACTTCCATATGCCTTAAATAAAGTCTTAGCATAATTTACATAATCCTCAATGATCTCCTCAGATTCCCATCCTCCATAGAGATCCACTAATGCCTGAGGAAGATCCCAATGGTAGATTGTCACCATTGGTTCAATCCCATATTTTAAACATTCATCAATAATATTTTCATAAAACTCAATTCCTTTGGGATTGACCTCTCCTCTTCCTTCCGGATAGATTCTTGCCCATGAAACAGAAAAACGATAAGTTTTTAATCCCATTTCCGCCATCAACGCGATATCTTCTTTGTAGCGATGATAATGGTCAACTGCAACATCTCCGGTTGTCGCTTTATATGTTTTTCCTGGAATCCTTACAAATTGATCCCAGTTTGTGATTCCTTTTCCATCTTCTCTCCAGCCGCCTTCAATCTGATAGGCAGCTGAAGCACTTCCCCACAAAAATCCTTCTGGAAATTTTGTAACTTTCATTTCTTCCATAAATGTTACTCTTCCTTTCTGCTACTGTACACTTAATAATTTACTTTCCTTTGTTACTACTTTATCTTCACATGCTTTAACTTTTGCAAATTGTTCTGTATTGGAAATAATGATCGGTGTTGTTACATCGTATCCATCTGCTTTAATCTTGTCAATATCAAATTCTAGTAAGATATCCCCTTTTTTCATTGTATCTCCAGATTTTTTCTTTGGAGTAAAATATTTTCCTTTTAAATTTACTGTATCGATTCCTACATGTACCAAAAGTTCTACTCCACCTTCACTTACTAATCCTAATGCATGTCCTGTTTCAAAAACAGCATCTACTTTTCCGTCAAATGGTGCATAGACAACTCCTTTTTCAGGAATGATTGCTGCTCCTTTTCCTAAGATTTCTTGCGAAAATGTTGGATCTTTCACTTCTGTTAAAGGAATCACTTTCCCTTCAACTGGACTTGTAATGCTGATCTCATTATCTAATAACTGTGCATTAGATTCTTCTACAAAATCTAAATCATCATCTTCATCTACAATATCTTCAAAGCCAATAATCAGTGTTGCAACAAATGTAACAACTACTGTGACCAAAATTGTGAGTGCTGCAAATAATAATGTCTGTGGTTTTCCTTTTTCTACATACTGAACAATCGTTACGATTGCTGGTGTTGCAATTCCAAAACATTTCATTTGGAAAAATCCACCGACTAATCCACCAACAGCACCACCGATACATGCTCCTAACATTGGTCGTTTTAAACGAAGTGTTACACCATAAAGTGCAGGTTCTGTGATACCAGCAAATAATGCTGAAAACGCAGAAGATCCTGCGATCTGTTTAAAGTCTTTGTTTTTGCTTCGAAGTGCAACTGCAAGGGAGGCTGCACCCTGTGCCATATTAGAACATAATTCTCCGATACAGATAAAGTTCTCATATCCTGTTGTTGCGATCATCCCTAATTTAATCGGTGTAAATGCATGATGCATACCTGCCATAACAACGAATGGATAAACGCCAGCCACAAGACCAATGGCAATAAATCCTAATTTATCATGAATTGCATAAACTACTGTTGATAATCCATTACCGCAAATAGCTCCTAAAGGTCCAAGAATGATCAATGCGATCGGTGCTTCAATTAAAACAACTAACATTGGTTTTAAGAAGTTCTTTGTGACAACTGGCGTGATTTTATCTACAAAACGTTCTACATATCTTAGAGAATATACTGCCAAAATGATTGGGATAACCGAATAAGAATAGGATGCATAAGTTACCGGAATATATTTCAAAAATTTCACAGTCTGTCCTGCATCATGTGCTGTATTCATCAGTGTGATCAAGTTTGGATGTAACATGATCAGTGCAATACTTGCTGCATAATACATATTTGTTCCAAACTTTTTGGATGCTGAAATTGCAATCAGTACTGGCATGAAGAAAAACGCACCATCTCCTATAACACTTAATAACTGATATGTTTGCCCATTTGTGCTTAACACACCGATCATAGGAAGTAATGTAAGCAATACTTTGATCATAGCTGCACCAATGATTGCTGGAATAACAGGTGCCATGATACCTGAAATCGTATCCATCAGCATTGTAAAGATATTTTTCTTTTCATTCGATTTTGCTGGTACTTCTTTTACTTCATTAGAAAAATTCCCAAGTTTATTTAATTCGTTAAATACGTTTCCAACATCATTTCCAATAATGATCTGATATTGTCCGCCCTTTTTCATGATTCCCATAACACCTTTTGTTTTCTTTACTGCTTCATCATCAACGATGGATTCATCTTTTAATGTGAAACGAAGTCTTGTCATACAATGTACCAGATTGATGACATTATCTTTTCCTCCAACTCTTTGAAGGATCTTTTTTGCTGTATTTTCATAATCCATTTTGTTTTCCTCCTTTTTTTCTGGATTTAAAAATTTTCATTTTTCTTTATATAACAAAGACCTGACAATAGATAAAATAATTCCCGGGGTTATTTCATCTATTGTCAGGTCTTGCTTAACTTAATAATAACAAACCTATGATTATTTTGTTTGTTCATCTAAAATTCGTTTGATATGAATTAATAAATATAATTGTTCATCAATTGTTAATTTATAGTTATATTGCTTTTTAATATATTCTGCAATTTTTTTTACTCCTGAAAAAGCATTTTCATTCTGTTCTACCATCACTTTATAAATTTCTTGCATCGTATCTTCATATTCCATATGGTCAAAGACTCTTGCCGCAAAAAACTTTAAATGTGTTAAAAATCTCTCATACGAAATAGATTCTTCATTTAAATCTATCTTAAAATGAATCCTTACAATCTGTAGGACTGTATTGATCAACTCTGTAATCTGATTCACATCGGTTATATTCTGTGCATTTAATTCTGCAGACACGATATGCATTGCAATAAATGCAGCTTCATCATATTCTTTAATGCGATTCCTTCTCGATAACGAGCGACTGCTGAATTGATATGATCCGTCAATGTCACATATAAGGAATCTCTTATTTCTAATTTTTCTTTTTTTGCCTCTTTTACTACACGATCCACAATTCCAAGGTATTCTTCCGAAATCTCTTTTACTACTTCCTGTAGTCTCTTGCTTTCTTCTTTATTCTCTAGATGATATGTCTTATCTACCAGAGACTGATCAATATTTTCACCTTTTCTTTTTTTAAATCCAATTCCCGGACCTGTCATGATCAATTCCATTCCTTGTGAATCTACACTGACAACAGCATTTGTATTCAGAACTCTGATTATATTCACGTTCATCCTCTCCTCTAATTTTATCTAAGTTTTTCATCATTTTTTGTATCTCTAAAAATGAACAAGAAAAAACCCTGCTTTACAGGATTCCCCGCCTGCGGCGGGTCGCTTCTGCGACATATTACCCTTCCGCCGCAGTGCAATCCTGCCCGGAGGGCTTTTTCATATCATAAGGGATTCCATCGGAATTTCCTATGATATAAAAAAGAACATTCCACAAAATATCTCATTTATGAAATGTTCTTTTTTATTTTTAATTCTAATCCGCAATCTTATCGATCGCATTTGTCACAGCATCTATGTTTTTGTGACCATCTAACATCTTTTGTTTATAATCTGGTTCTTCCTGCTTCTCTTCTTTCACACTGATCTCCCAGAATGGTCCCCCTGCATTAGCACCTTCTTTGCCTTGTCGGATCACTTTCTTAAGCGACCACGTCTCAGCTGTTCTGGCTCTGCTTCCTACATCGGCAATCTTTACTTTATCTTTGCCGACCATTCTTGTTAATACAACAAAATGTCCATTCTTTGTGAAATCTCCAGGCCCCATCAGTGCCACGACTGGATGTCCTGCTCTTAATGCTTTCTCTACAGCATCTTTATCCATTCCGAGACCTTTACACTCCATTCCGTATAATTTGGATAATCCTGGAACTACGCTGTGAGAACATCCCTGTCCTGTGTAATACCATCCATGTTTATATGCCTGTTTGCACATCTTTGGAACATCAGCTTTCTTTCCAGTTAAAGAACTGTAGCATACAGCAACTGCGGTTGGTCCGCATCCTGCTGCCTGAATCGTACTTCCGCCGATCTTCTTTCCCGGATAATCTGCCTGATTATAATAAACAACTTTTAATTGCTTCTTCTCTGTCTGCTCTGCAGCCATAACCCCTGCTGTCTGTGTCATCATCATTGCTGCGATCCCCATCGTTGCGATCACTCTGCCAGTCATCTTGTTCAATCTCATAGTACCCTCCAGATAACTTCTGCTTTTGACATAATACATCAGTTATTAATTATAACAGAGGGTAGTTTGTTAATCAAGTGTTTCAATTGTTAATTTTTTATTAAATCTCGTTTACATTTTTTTATTTTTTTGCCAAAAGATGATAAATGTCGCTGCATTTATTCATGAATTTTTCGCTGTGTCGTTCCTGCAATTCCAAGCTGTGCACGATATTTTGCTACGGTTCTTCTTGAAATCTTCATATTATTTTGTTCTAACAAACTTACGATCTTACTGTCACTTAATGGTTTTTTCTTATCTTCTTCTTTCACAAGCCGTCTGATTTCTTCCTTAATCTCTTCTGTCGTCGAATCTTGGTCTCCAAATGTCTGTGTATTATTAAAAATGTCTCTCATCCCGATCGTTCCACCTGGATATTGAATATACTTTCCTTTGACTGCGCGACTTACCGTTGATACATGCATTTCAATATCATCTGCTATATTTTGCATGGTCATTGGTTTCAACTGCTTATGCTTCATAAAATATTCTCTCTGACGGTCAAGAATTGCCTTTGAAATCTTAAGCATCGTCTCTCTTCTTTGTTCAATGCTTGTAATGATAAAACGACATCTCTCATATTTCTTTCTGAAATATTCTTTTAGCTCAGAATCTTCTGCCTGTTCCATCATTTTGACATAATAATCATTGATTGAATAATCACCGATCCAGTCATCATTTAAACGAATCTTTAGTTCTTCTCCATCTTTTTCCATTAAAATGTCTGGGACGATATACTGATCGGTTCCCCCTGTATATCCACTTAACGGTCTTGGATTTAATTCTTGAATTTTAAAAATATACTTTCTTACCTGTGATGTCTTAATATCAAGTGCTCTTGAAACAGTCGATAAATGTCCCATTGCGATATCTTCCAGGTGATTTTCTACGATATATCGCAGGTCATCATTTAATATTCCTTCTCTTTCAAGCTGAAGAAGGAGACATTCCGATACACTTTCTGCAAATACACCTGCTGGTTCTAATTGCTTGAGATGATCTAAAAGCCTTTCACAATCTTTTTCTTCAATTCCAAGCTTGTGACTGATCTCTTTTGTGGAAACAAGCAAAAGCCCGGATTCCTCTAGGCATTGTGCCATGTATTTCATAACATTCCACTCTTTCTTTGTATAATCTTTTGCATTTAACTGTTCCATAAAGAAGGCTTCGGGATCTTCGATTTTCTTATCTTCAATATCACTTTGCTCAATATCCTGATATCCGCCTGCATTTCCATGCAATGTAAAGAATTCCTTTCCAGATTCCTTATGTTCCATCAATGGATTTTCTGCATATTCATCCTGCAAAAACTTCTCAAGTTCATAATTATCAAACGATAAGATCTTTAATGATTGTACCTGAAACTGATTTAATTGCTGTGACAAGCCTTGTTCCAGCTTCATTTCATATGACATTTTACATCCTCCAATTACTTTCTTTGATCAAGTACTTAATCTTATCATAATCTATTTTCACTCTGAATAAAAGAGATTTTGCTTGGATGATCTCTTTTTCTAAGTTATCTTATATCTATTTTCCCGCTTTCTCTTCTTCTATGGTCTTCTGAAATTCTTTCACATCTTTTGCGATCTCACCGCTTAATAACAGCATACAGATCAGATTTGGGATTGCCATCAATGCATTTGCAATATCTGAGAAGTTCCATACAAGCTCCAATGTCTGTGTTGCCCCGACATAAGCTACCAGAGAAAAGATAATTCGGTAGATCATGTTGAACTTATGAGTTCCCATCAGATACTCAAACGCCTTTTCTCCATGATACTCCCATCCAAGAATTGTGGAAAATGCAAAAAGTGCAATTCCGATCGTTACCAGATATCCTCCAACTTTGCCAAGAACTGTGGAAAATGCCGCAATCGTTAATGCAGAACCTATGTACATCTCTCCTGTTGCCGGATCGATCTGTCCAAGCACTCCGGAGCTTGCGATCGCAAGACCTGTGATCGTACAGACAACGATCGTATCCCAGAAAGTTCCTGTCATATTGATATATGCCTGCCGAACCGGATGATCTGTTGTTGCTGCTGCCGCTGTGATCGCTGCAGATCCCATTCCAGCTTCATTTGAAAAACATCCTCTGGCAACTCCGTAACGTGCTGCATTCATCATAGATGCGACGATATTTCCACAAAGAGCCCCACCAACCGCTTTCACACTAAATGCCATATGAAAGATCATAGAAAGTCCTGCTGGAAGATTACTGATATTCCCAAGAATGACGATGACTCCTGCGATCACATAAAAGATTGCCATCACTGGAACTACGACAGAAGATACTTTTGATATCGTTTTTATTCCACCGCTGATGATCAGTAAGGCTAAAATAGTGATCACTGCTCCAACAGTACTAACCGATACTCCAAATGTCTCATGAACTGCTGTTGAAATTGAATTTCCCTGTGTCATATTTCCAATTCCAAAGGATGCGATCACGGCAAATAAAGCAAACAGCCATCCAAGTACGGCTCCAAGCCTTTTGTTCTTGAGTGCCTTTTTCATTGTATACATTGGTCCACCGGACATCTCGCCCTTTTCATTGACTTCTCTGTATTTGATCGCCAACATACATTCTGAAAATTTAGATGATAATCCAAAACATGCAGAAATCCACATCCACACCAATGCTCCAGCACCTCCTGAAACCATTGCTGTCGCTACTCCTACGATATTTCCAGTTCCGATCGTTGCCGCCAGCGCTGTTGTCAATGCTGAAAATGGTGATACATCACCCTCTCCTCTGTTTTTTGTTCTGGATTCCTTACTTAATGTCTTTTTAATCGCCCAAGGAAGGTTTCTCCAGGTTAAGAAATTGCATCGAATTGTTAAAAGGATTCCTGTTCCCACGAGAAGCACCAGCATCACTGGTCCCCATACAAAGGCATCCACATCAGATATGATCTTACTTAACATATACTATCTCTCCTCTCTGATCTTATTTTCATTTCTAAAATGCAAAAAAGGAGCAACGAAAATTCGTTGCTCCTTCAACTTATGAACTTAGTATAGCCATATATGACCACTCTGTCAATATTTATTTTAAGGTCGTACCAATGCCTTTCCGATCATCTCACCCTGCCTGATCTTTGTCTCACACTGGTTCTTGGTACGTTCTAACAGTTCTTCTCTGATCTCAACCTTATCCTTTTCTAATAATAAAATGATCGTTGAACCTCCAAACTGAAAATATCCTTTCTCAATCCCGCGCCTCATAGATCCGGCTCCATCGTGATTAACAATCTTTCCAACCATCAATGCTCCAACTTCCATCTGGAGTGCATCTCCAAAATGTTTTGTCTTCATCAATGTATATTCTCTGGTATTCTCTTTATAGATTTTCACATGATCATTTGCGATCGGATTGACGGTATGATAAACTCCATCAATCCTATGATTCTCACTCTTAATTCCATCATCAAAATAGCAGTATCTATGATAATCATCTACTGTCAGGCGTAAGATCACGGCATAACCGCCCTGAAAATGTCTTGCGATCTTGCGGTTTCTGATCAATGAATCCAACGTATATCTTGTATCCTTTACAACAAAAGATGTCTTCTCTTCGATCGGATACACACTTACTTTACAATCGCAAGGACTTCCTAAGATTGTTTTATCTTCCGGAAATGGACGTTTTCCTTCTTTGATCTTTCTTGAGAAGAATTCATTATAAGATTTGTAATTTTTCTTCTCATATTCACTCATATCAATATGATTATTCTTGACAAATCCTTTGATCAGACATTTGGAGATGGGAGAACTTAAGAAAGCTCCCCCTAGTTTGGATACCCAAGGTCTGATTAATATTTTTAGACTGGCTCGTCCTGCCATAGTTGTATACATCCAATGAAGCAAACGATCTTGCCCATTCTCTTCTTCGTAAATATTCCCATCTCTATCGGCATATCTCATCTACGATTCTCCTATCATCTTACAGTAAGAACATCTTTACTGCGATCAATGCTCCAATAACTACAAATGCAAGCATACATTTCTTATCTGGTTTAAAGACTTTAAAATCAAATACAAATAAGAAAGCAATCACTGCTAACATTGCAACATATATGTATGGAAATTCTTCTGGAAAGAATCTTCGAAGCTGATATACGATCGGAATGATCAGTGCAACCGATGTAATTGGCAGTCCCTGATAATGTTTTCTTCTGGAACTGCTGTGTGCCTGACGCTGTTCTTCTGTAACATTAAAATATGCCAGACGAATAACTCCGCCTAAAACATAACACATATAAATGATCCTTGCATACCATTGGTCCATTCCAAGGCAGTAACCAATCACAACCGGATACACTCCAAAACAGACAAGATCACATAAAGAATCAATCTCGATTCCAAACTTCTTGGCGTCTTCGCTTCTCTTGATCATCTTTGCGATCGTTCCATCATACATATCTGTTAATCCTGAGATCATCAAACATAAAATTGCGATCTTAAAGTTTCCATTGAATGCCTGTGACATTCCAAATACTGCACTGACAACTCCTAAATATGTCAGTATTACAGATGCATTATAAAATCCTATCATACCTTTTTCCCTCTATTCTTTACGCTTTATCGTAACATGTGCGACTCCTGTCATCACTGCACTGATCAATACCAGTGCATAATAACTGATTCCTCGGCTTAACAGCATTGCCGGATATAATAATCCGCCAACAAAAATCTTCTTAAAGATATTTAAAAATAAGCCTTCACTGATTCCCATTCCGCCTGGCAACGGAAGCATATCCACAGAAATTGAAATAACACTCTGTAAAGCAACTACATCAATAAATCCTAATGTAGAAAGTCCCATTGCTCTGTATACAAGATATGTAATTGAAAAATGGATCAGTCTCTGAATCAATGTGACAACGAACATCCGAAAAATAAAAATCCGATGTCCTTGAATGATTGCTGCTGCTTTATGATACTCGATCATAGAATTCTGAAGTTTTTCAAGACGTTCTTCTTTTTTCTTTAAAATATGGAACTTTTCTAACTTCTGAAACAGCCATAGCACGATTTTGGATGCTAACGTTGGCTCAAATACAAGAATCAGCATGAACGCAACACAAAACACATTCAATGCCATTCCAAGGTAAAAGAAGAATGCTGCCTTCCCAATATATTCTGCCACAAGAAAATGACGGAATAAAAAGATCAGTGCTCCTAAAAATACCAGAACAAATTTATATAAAATGGTAACGATCATCAAAATGACGGTTCCCACGGATATGTCAACTTTATCGCGGTTCATGTAGTAAAGCTGCATTGGCTGTCCGCCAGTTGCAGACGGTGTAATACAACTGAAAAAGAAACCTACAAACGAATATTTGACGCAATTTCTCTTCGGCACATCATTGTAATGAAGCAGCCGTAGCATGCGATAAATAATATACGACTCGCAGCACACAAACACAACGATCATAATCAATCCCGCAATATAATATGCAGGTTTTACTGATTTTAGAACTTCCGCCAGCTCAGAAAGTTCCTTTCCTTTCAATACGGCATATGCAGTCAATCCAAATAATGCAAAGAAAAAGACTGTATTACCGATGACTTTTTTCTTATTCTTCATCTTTCCTACCCTTTGATCTCCGATAATTTCCCTTTGTATTTCACAGATCTTCTCTCTAAACCAACTCGTTGGTTGATCTTCTCAAACACCTTCCAGAGTCCTTGATACAAATTGGTCTTTCTTCCGATCAGATAACAAACTTCACTTAAAATGATCCCGCCAAACACATCTATGATATAATGCTGCTTGGTTACCTGCGTGGAAATACAGACTAAAATTGCAAAAACAAGTGAAAATCTCTGATACCACACTGGAATCTTCTTCTGATGCCTGATCCCAATATAACAAAACCAGCTTACCAAACAGTGAATCGATGGAAATAAGTTTGCCGATTGATCGATCGAATACACAAATCGTAATGCCTGATCCCAAAATCCTGTTCCTGTGATTTCTGGTCTTACCAGTGTTGTTGGCAAAAAGACAAAGAAAATCCCACATACGATCCTTGACAGATAATCTGCTGCCAAAAATCTATACATATGTTCTCTACTGATTCTCGCAGTCATAATGTAGTTCACAACCCAAAACACATAACATATCAAATAAATACTTGTAAATTCTGGGATCACCGGTACCATCCGGTCAAATGCTGTTGTAAAATCATGATGATATAATCCTTTACAAAGCACCATTGTTCCACTGTAAACCAACGTATTCAGTACTAACGCTGTAATCAGCGGAATGATAGAATACTTCGGAATCCATCTCAGAACATAATCTTTTTTCTGATTCATATGTCTGCTCCTTCCAATGATCTATCCTCTTTCTTTTCTCTCTTATGGTTCTTCCATATATCAAAGAATCATGTCAATTCTGACATGATTCTTGTACTATTATATCTTTTCTCTTTTTAAAAGTAAAGGAAAGCGGTCATATTTAATAGTTTTGTAAGATTTACTCTGCTTTCTTTTTTCTTCTATTGAAGAGTCCATAAATACATGGAACCACTAATAATGTTAGTAAAGTTCCATAAATCAAACCACCGATCGTAACGATCGCCATCGGCTGCATCATCTCGGCACCTTGCCCTAAACCAATCGCCATTGTAGATAATCCAAGGATCGTTGTAAGGGCTGTCATCAAGATCGGGCGTACACGCATCGTACCTGCTGTCAGGATTGCTTCTTCAAATTCGTATCCCGATTCTCTTAACTGATTGATCGTATCTACCAGCACGATACCATTATTTACAATGATACCTGCAAGCATAACAAATCCGATCATTGCGATCGCACTTAAGTCTTTTCCAGTGATCAGTAGTCCTAAGAATCCTCCTGTAAATGCCATTGGAATCGTAAATAAAATGATAAATGGCGATTTCAGTGACTGGAACTGTGCTACCATGATCAAATACATAAATGCTACTGCCAGCAATAACATCAGGCCAATCTGTCCTGTTGTTTCCTGAATGGATTCCATCTCACCTTTCATTGTAATACTGTATCCTTTTGGTGCATTGTATTTCTTAATCTTCTTTTGTACAGCGCTGCTGACTTTTCCTACATTGTAGCCATCTTTGATCTCTGATGTTACACTCAATGTTCTTTCCTGCTGGTTTCTATTAATAGAAGATAAACTGTCACTATTTCTGAAGTTCGCTACCTGATCCAATGTAACTTCTTTTTCTTTTCCACTTACTGTTCCTGTAAGTTTCACTTTCTTAAGATCATCTCTTGTCAATGTATTCTTTGCACTATTTCCAACATTGACACTATACTCTTTTTCATTGATCGTGATCGTTGTTGCTTCACTGGCATCTTTTAATTTCTCACTTAACTGTTGATAGATCGTTGCAACTGTTAAACCATTTTTTACTGCCTTTTTCTTGTCTACCACAACATGAAGATCTGGTGTTGTCTCTTCACTTCCATTCGAGATGTTCTGTGTTCCTTTCGTATCCTCTACGATCTGGGCAATATCTTTTCCAATAGATCTTAGTTTATTTAAATCATTTCCTTTGATCTGTACGGAAATACCGCTTCCACCAAGTGCACTCATATCCATACTGGATTCCTGCACTTCAACCTCACAATCAAATTTCTTTGTTTTCTTTAGGATTTCTTTCTTGATCTCTTTGTTTGTATGTTTCTTCTTTTCTTTTAATAAAACATACATACTGGATTGGTCTTCATTTGAAGATCCTCCTGATGTCATTGAAGAGATTCCGGAAGAACCAGAGGATATCATTCCTGCTACACTATCAACATCTTTGATCTCTTTTACTTTCTTCATTACTGTATCTGTCATTGATGCTGTTTCTTCCATTGAAGATCCCTGTGGCATTTTGATCGTCATCGTCATCTGTGTGCTGTCCATGCTTGGCATTAAAGAACTTCCAATATTCATTGCTCCAAAAATACTTCCCGCGAACAGTGCGAGTGTTACAGCTACTACAATAATCTTACGATTTAACAACCTTGTCATAACTTTACGGTATAATGTCTGCAGTTTATTGATCACTTTACTATCTTTTTGTGTAACTTTATTGAGTACTCCAGCTGACATCATTGGCACAAATGTCACCGCTACGATCAGGCTGGCTACCAGAGAGTAACCGATGGTTAGTCCCATATCCACAAAGAGCTGTTTTGTAAGCCCTGTAGTGAATACGATCGGCAGGAATACAGAAATTGTTGTTAGTGTCGAAGATGTGATCGCTCCTGCAACCCCTCTTGCTCCTGTGATCGCTGCTTCTTTAACTGGAACTCCTTCTTTTCTTAATCGATAGATATTCTCAATAACTACGATCGAGTTGTCCACAAGCATTCCCACTCCAAGTGCGAGTCCCGACAAGGAGATTACATTTAGCGTAATTCCTGTAAAGTACATCAACACCACCGCAAAAATGACACTTAACGGAATGGAGCATGCAATAACGATCGTCGGTCTGACGTCTTTCAAAAATAATAATAGGATAAAGACTGCAAGGATTGCTCCCATTAACAGATTCTGGATGACAGAACCTGTCACCATATCAATGTATACACCCTGATCCATAATATTAACATAATGGAATCCTTTATTTTCTTTGGTAAGTGTCTTCATCTTCGCTGCAACTTTGTCTGCTACATCAGCTGTAGAATAATTATTCTGTTTCTGGACTGTTAATACAACACCGTTATTTCCATTCACACGACAATATGTATCTGCTGAGTTATCTACAATCGCTACGTCTGCTACATCACAAAGTTTGACCGGTGGGATTCCTTTGATTCCAAGATCTAATAATTCCATATTGGCAAGATCTTTTTGATTCGTCACCTTATCTCCAACACGTACCAGATACTGTGTATTCCCTTCACTGATATATCCTGCCGGCATCTCAAAGTTCTGTGCTGTTAACAGTGCTTTGACATTCGCAACTGTCAGCTTATTCTTAATATTTGCAGCTTCTTTTGCCTGCTCTTTGCTGGAATCAAGTTGCTGCTGGCTGGAATTCAACTGTGCTTCTCCCTGTGCCAGTTTGATCTCCCCATCATTCATCTTCTGGGTTGCCGTTGCTGATTGTACATTAAACTGTGTCAGTTTAGAATTGATCGTTTTCTTTCCTTTTTTAATCTGTTTTAATGCATTGTTTAATGTTTTTAAATTCTTATCCAATGCTTTGATCGAACTTTTTGCTGTTGTCTCCTGCTTTTTCAGTTCTTCGATCTGAGCCGCAAGCTGCATCTTTGTTGCTGCATCCGGAACTTGTTTTGCCTGTTCTTCCATCTTGGCAATCTGTGTTTTTAATGTCTTGAGGGATGTCTGCAACGATTGTTTCTGCACCTTCAAATTCGTGATTGAACTCGTTACCTGCACCTCTTTCTGAGCAAGACTTAACTGTCCATCCGTAAGTGCAGTCTGAGCTTTCGCAAGCTGAGTATTAGCCTTTGTTCTCTGTGCATCTAATGTGTTCTTTCCAGATTCCATCTGGGCTCTTGCCTGATCAATCTTATTTTGAGCTTCATCAAACTGACCATTCAATGCCTTCTCGATCTTCTCATTTAATTTATTGATCTTCTTCTCGCTGATGATCGCATTGATCTGTTCTGTTACAAGTCCTGTACTACTTACGGATGCGACTCCGTCAACAGCTTCTAAAGATGGTGCAATCTTATCATTGATCAACTCTGATAATTCCGTATTACTTAACTTATCAGAATCCATAGCTGTTACCATAACCGGCATCATATCTGGATTTAATTTCATGATCGTTGGATTGCCTACTTCGTCTGGCCAGTAGCCTTTGATCATGTCAAGCTTCTCTCTCATATCAAGAGATACTGCATTCATATCCGTGTCACCTTCAAATTCCAAAATGACCATTGACATATTCTCACTGGAAATTGAATTAACTTCTTTGATATTTGAAATCGTTGCCATTGATTGTTCCACTGGTTTTGTAACTGTCGTTTCCACAGTCTCCGGAGATGCTCCCTGATATGTCGTCATAACGATTGCATATGGCAGTTCCATACTTGGAAGCAAGTCTGTTGTCATCTTTGTAAATGACACGATTCCTAAAATGATAACTAGTACAACCGCTACAATGACTGTATACGGTTTCTTTACGCTGAATTTTGAGATCATTTTCTTACCTTTCTCACATTTCTTTTCTTATTCCTTGTTTGTCTCTTTTGATAGCCAAAGTAATTTAATGATATTCCTGTTTCTTAAAGAAGTCAATCACTTTTATTGATAATTGTCAATTAATGTATCGGATTATGAACTTTTTTCACACAACAAAAAGAAACCAGAATACATCTTCTTATGTACTCTGGCTTCTGTATATTCTTGATCTCTTATTCTACACTGTAGTTTGGTGCTTCTTTTGTGATATGGATGTCATGTGGATGACTTTCTTTTAAGGATGCAGCAGAAATCTTAACAAATTCTCCTGTCTCCTGTAATGTCTTGATATCTTTTGCTCCACAATATCCCATTCCAGAACGAAGACCACCCATCATCTGGAAGATTGTGTCTTCAACAGTTCCTTTATATGCAACACGTCCTTCGACACCTTCTGGAACTAACTTCTTAGCGTTTGTCTGGAAGTAACGGTCTTTACTACCATTCTCCATAGCTGCTAAGGATCCCATTCCACGATATACTTTGTATTTTCTTCCCTGGTATAGTTCAAAGTCTCCAGGGCTTTCGTCACATCCTGCAAGCATACTTCCTAACATACATACATCAGCTCCAGCTGCAATCGCTTTTGTAAGTTCTCCTGAATATTTGATACCACCATCGGCAATAATTGGAATTCCTGCTTTCTTAGCCTCTTCATATGCACTCATGATCGCTGTGATCTGTGGTACACCGATACCAGCTACGACACGAGTTGTACAGATAGATCCAGGTCCAATACCGATCTTCACACAGTCAGCTCCTGCTTCGATCAGTGCTTTTGCTCCTGCTCCTGTTGCAACGTTACCTGCGATCACCTGAAGATCTGGGAATTTGTCTTTGACCATTCTTACGACTCTTAATACGTTTGCAGAATGTCCATGTGCTGAGTCAACAACGATAACGTCAACATGAGCATTCACTAATGCCTGCACACGATCTAAAACGTCTGCTGTGATACCAACACCAGCTCCACATAATAATCTTCCCTGATCATCTTTCGCTGCATTTGGATATTTGATCTGTTTCTCAATATCTTTGATCGTGATCAATCCTTTTAAATTAAAGTCATCATCAACGATTGGTAATTTTTCTTTTCTTGCTTTTCCTAAAATCTGTTTTGCTTCTTCTAATGTAATTCCTTCTTTAGCTGTTACTAGTCCTTCAGAAGTCATAGATTCTTTGATCTTCTTAGAGAAATCTGTCTCGAACTTTAAGTCACGGTTTGTGATAATACCAACAAGCTTTGTACCTTCTGTAATTGGTACACCGGAAATACGATACTTCGCCATTAAGTCGTCAGCATCCTGAATGGTATGTTCTGGTGATAATGAAAATGGATCTGTGATAACCCCGTTTTCAGAACGTTTTACCTTATCCACTTCTTCTGCCTGTTCTTCAATTGACATGTTCTTATGTATAATACCAATTCCACCCTGTCTTGCCATTGCGATTGCCATGCGGTGTTCTGTAACAGTATCCATGCTGGCACTCATCAGTGGAATATTTAACTGAATCTTGTTTGTCAATCGTGTACGTGTATCCACATCATTCGCAATTACTTCTGAAAATGCTGGTACTAATAAAACATCATCAAATGTAATTCCTTCACCAATTAACTTACCCATTTTCTTGTTTTCCTCACTTTCTTGTATTTTAATATCTGATTTGTATTGTTAGATATGTTAACAAATAGTTTCTTTGATGTCAACAGATTATTTTATACTTTTTTTAAAACGTATGGATTATTTTCTGTACATGTGTGAAATTATCTGAATATTCTAAATATAGTAATCCACACTTTACATCTTTTTAAGTACAAGAAAAGGAATTACTGCTTTCACAATAACTCCTTTTCTATGATCTTGATATCAATCCGCTTGATATCTCTTGTAATCTCTACTCTTCTACGATAGAAATTTTACTTCCAATCGCAAGTTTTGGCATTGGCTTTGCCTCAACACAAATACTTCCAGGAAGACCTGCTTCTTTCGCTCCACTGAAGACAACGGTTAAATGTCCCAGTGTCTCCAAATTAGACTGGGCAATATCTCCTACGGCAGTGATGAGATATTCTTTCTGATCCACAACCAGTTTATCTCCTTTTTTGATTGTTCCGTCTACCTTCTTCTGATCGATGAAATGACAGAAATCTTTTAATGTATCTGGTACATTGTCTCCGAATAATACAAACATACCTTCCTCAAAAAAAGCATCTACCTGTTCTCCCAGTTCGATAATCTCAGTCTGAAATATTGCTTTTCCCATTTGGAATCCTCCTTTTATTTACCCTGTAATTTCTGATCGATTGCTGCTGCTGCTTTCTTTCCTGCTCCCATGGCAAGGATAACTGTTGCTGCTCCAGTTACTGTATCTCCACCTGCGTACACACCATCTTTGCTTGTCTCCATTGTCTCTTCATTGACAATGATTCCACCCCACTTCTGAGTGTCAAGTCCTGGTGTTGTGTGACGGATCAGTGGGTTAGGGCTCTGTCCGATCGCAATGATGACTGTATCAACATCAAGATCATAGTTAGATCCTTCGATTGGCTGTGGAGAACGTCTTCCAGATGCATCTGGTTCACCCAGTTCCTGTTTAATGACCTCCATGCTGCTTACCCATCCGTTTTCATCTGCTTTGATCGCAGCTGGGTTATTTAAGAATTTGAAGATAATTCCTTCTTCTTTTGCGTGATGTAATTCTTCTAAACGTGCTGGTGCTTCTTCCTCGCTACGGCGGTATACGATATAAACTTCTTCTGCACCTAATCGTTTTGCTGTTCTGGCAGCATCCATTGCTACGTTACCAGCACCTACGACTGCTACTTTCTTACCAACTTTGACTGGAGTTGGGCACTCTGGGAATTTGTATCCCTTCATTAAGTTTACACGAGTCAAGAATTCATTTGCAGAATATACTCCTAAGTGGTTTTCTCCAGGAATATTTAAAAATCTTGGAAGTCCTGCTCCACTTCCTACGAAGACTGCTTTGTATCCATCTTCCATTAATTCATCAATTGTGATAGAACGTCCAACGATAACGTTTGTCTCAATATCTACACCTAACTTCTGAACGCTTTCGATCTCTTTTGCTACCAGATCTTTTGGCAGACGGAATTCTGGAATACCATAACTTAATACTCCACCTGGTTTATGTAATGCTTCAAAGACTGTTACATCATAACCTTTCTTGATCAGTTCTCCGGCACATGTGATACCAGCAGGTCCACATCCGACAACTGCTACTTTCATTCCGTTCTTCTCAATATTAACTTCTGTTTCTTTGGCGTTTGCCATATGCCAGTCTGCGACGAAACGTTCCATACGTCCAATACCAACAGGCTCTCCCTTGATACCACGGACACATTTTCCTTCACACTGGTTCTCCTGTGGACATACTCGTCCGCAGATTGCAGGTAATGCATTCTCTGTTGTGATCACTTCGTATGCACCTTCAAAATCTCCTGCTGCTACTTTCTCGATAAATGCTGGAATTGGTACGTTAACCGGACATCCTCCAACACAAGGTTTATTCTTACAGTTTAAGCAACGAGCTGCTTCTTCCATTGCCATCTCTTTTGTATATCCAAGAGCAACTTCTTCAAAGTTCTTATTACGGACATTTGGGTCCTGTTCTGGCATAGCTACCTTCTTAAGACTCATATTTGCCATCGTTTACATCCCCCTTCCAATTCTACATTCATGTTCTTCTTCTCTGAACATACCCTGACGCTGCATACATTCGTCAAAGTTTACTTTAAATCCATCAAAATCTGGTCCGTCAACACATGCGAATTTTGTTTCTCCACCGATGTTGACACGGCATCCACCGCACATTCCTGTTCCGTCGATCATGATCGGATTTAAAGATACCATAGTTGGGATGTCATATTCTTTTGTGATCTTAACCACATTCTTCATCATGATAAGTGGCCCGATTGCGATAACTTCATCGTATTTTACTCCAGCTTTGATCTGGTCTTCTAATACTGTTGTAACGAAACCTTTGGTTCCAAGACTTCCGTCATCTGTTGCAATATATACATTATCGCAGAATTCTTCGAATAATTCCTTAAGAATAACAAATTCTGCACTCTTACCACCAATGATCACATCAACTGGTACTCCCATCTTCGCTAACTTACGAAGCTGTGGATATAATGGGGCTGCACCTACACCACCGGCTACACCGATGACACGGTCACACTTGTGCAAAGGAGCTGGCTGACCTAATGGTCCCACGAAATCCTGTACATAATCTCCTTCTGCTTTCTTGCTTAACAATTCTGTTGTATATCCTACAACCTGATAAATGATCGTTACTGTTTCTTTCTCACGATCATAATCTGCGATCGTTAAAGGAACCCTTTCTCCATCTTCATCTACTCGGATAATGATGAACTGTCCCGGTTCACATTTTCTTGCCACATAAGGAGCATGAATCTCCATTAACTCAACTGCCTGGTTGAGTGTCTGCTTCTTGACAATCTTATACACCACGTACACCTCTTTCTTAAAATATCTTCTTTTTATTATACATGGAATCTGCACAATAAGAAAGTGTTTTTTTATTTATTTTTTGTCGACAATAAAATTATATAAAATTTTATTTTGCATTGCAATATTTAATGAAATTTTATTTTGCATTTTATTATTTTTTATGTAAAAAGCAGCATAACTGCTTTCTTTGCTGCCATGCTGCTTACTTTCTACATTATTATAGAGCTGCTTCGTAAATACTTACAATATCTTCTTTACTCAATGGTACAAAAGATCCCTTGCATCCATCGGCCGCTTTCTGTGCCATAATGTCAAAATATTCTTTATCAATTCCAACATCTGTTAACGTCTGTGGAAGTCCCATCTTCTTAAAGTACTCTCTCGTATATGCAATTCCTTCTTTGGCTGCTGCCATGTCATCGTCATTTACAACATCCCAGACATTTCTTGCATAGTCTGCAAATTTATATGCTGTATCATCATTCAATGCAAATTCCATCCAGTGAGGTGTTAAGATCGCTAATCCTTCTCCATGTGTGATATCATAGAATGCGCTTAATTCATGTTCCATTGGATGTACACACCATGCGACTTCAGCTCCATATTGAATCATTCCGTTAATTGCCATACTTGCTGTCCACATCAGATTAGCTCTTGCATCATAATTGTCTGGTTCTTCTAAAGCAACAGGACCATATTTAAAACAGTTCTTTAACAGTCCTTCCGCAAATCTTGCTTGAACGTCTGCATTCTTCACATTGGTAAAGTAATTCTCGCAAATATGACTGATGATATCTGCTGTTCCAGCCGCTGTCTGTTTTTTTGATACCGAATAGGTATATTCCGGATCAAGGATTGACATCTTTGGTTTCATATGATCACTTGCAGTTCCCCATTTTTCATTCTTTGACATATCGGAGATAACCGCAAATTTATCCATCTCTGATCCTGTGGCTGATAATGTCAGGACACTGTAAATTGGCAATGCTTTCTTGATCCATCTTGGTGTAATAACCAGATCCCATGGATCCCCATCATAGCAAGCTCCTGCCGCTACAACCTTTGCACAGTCAATAACAGATCCTCCTCCAATAGCAAGTACCATATCAATGCTGTTTTCTTTACAAAGTTTTACACCTTCTCTAACAGATTCAATCTTTGGATTTGGCGCAATTCCTGATAATTCAAAGATTTCCATATCTTCTTCTTTTAAAATCTTGACTGCTTCATCATAAATTCCTGCTTTTTTGATACTTCCACCGCCATAGCATAATAAAACTTTGTTACCGCTCTCTGAAAGTTCACTAAGATGAGAAATCTGTCCTTTTCCAAAATGAATCTTTGTTGGAATAGAATACGTAAAATTGTTCATGGCTACCTCCTGTTTTTAACGTTTCATTTATTCTTCGTCTAACATGACACTAACCCTGTACATTCCAGGTTTGCTTGCCTCTTCATAAGCTTCCTGCAGTCTGCTTAGTGGAAATTTCTTCTCTTCTACCAATTTAGACACATCCACAACCTTGGTACTTAATGCTTGGGCAGCTTCTTTGAAGTCTTCATGATCTGCCCCGAATGTCCCGATCAGTTCCATCTTTCTATAGTGTAACATATTTGAGTCAACTTTCAACTCTGGAACTGGATATCCTGCCGCAAATAATAACATTCTTCCATCATTTTGTTTTAACATCTCAAGTCCCTGACTGTTGGCACTGGTTGCTCCAACAGCTACGATCACAGCATCTGCTCCAATTCCTTCCGTTAACTCTTTTACCTTTTCTACAGGATCACTTTCATTACAATCTATCACTTCAAATCCCATCGCTTTGGCTGTCTCAATCTTCTTAGGAATCATCTCTGATACGATCACACGACATCCGTAAGCTTTCGCTGTCTGGGCGTTAATTAATCCCATAGTTCCTGCACCAATGACTACAACTGTTTCAAATGGCTTTAATCTTAATTTCTTTGCTCCATGAATGACTGTTGCAAGTGGTTCCATAAATCCTGCTTCCGATGGATTTAGGTCATTCGCCACTTTATAAACTCCACTTGAATTCTTTACACAATAATTTGAAAAACCAAAGAATCCCCATTTATATCCATCTTCTGTATCATTGCGAATTTCTTCACACTGATCGATATGTCCTTCACGACAAGCAGGACAATGTCCGCATCCTTCGTATCCAGTTGCTACCATATCTCCTACTTTGAGATCTGTTACTTTTTCTCCAACCTGTTCAACGATCCCTGCTGCTTCATGTCCTCCTGCCATAGGATATCCCTGATGTTCTCGTAATCCTAACCACTGTCCATAATCTGTCGTGCAGATATTACATACTTTCATATGAAGTAATACATCATATGGCCCTACTTCTGGAAGATCACGTTCTCTGACCTCTGCAACACCCTTTTTTACCAAACACCCAAACTTCATTTTCCTTCCCATGACACTGCACTTCCTTTCAAAATTCATCCTTCTTATCTTTATTTTTCATATATTGATGTACCGTACCTAGACTACTCCATTGCTATGCTTTGTTTACACTGCCGAATAGTGTGATGTAGTGTTTTAATGCTTCTTTGTATCCTATCCTCATCTCATTAGAAAGATCAAACATATTCGCTGTTTTATTTCCAAATTCTCCAAGACTCCCATCTTTCTTCATATGATCATAGTCAATCTGTAAGTATCCTTTTAATGTTTCTAACCCTGCATTACTTAAGTCTGTGCACAAATTAACTTTCTGAATTCCTGTCTGCACTGCTTTCTTCAGGTTATCATCTCCTGTTCCTGATCCTCCATGAAGAACTAATGGCACTTCAACCATCTGATGCAAGTCTGCTAATAGTTCAAATTCCAGTTTTGGAGTTCCATGGTAAGTTCCGTGAGAAGTTCCAACAGATACTGCCAACGCATCTACATTTGTCTGTTTTACAAAATCAATCGCTTCTTCTTTCCTTGTAAGACCGGAATCTCTGGTCTGTTCGTATTCAAATCCCTGTCCAACATGTCCAAGTTCTGCTTCTACAGAAACTCCAACTGCATGAGCAATCTTTACGATTTCTGCAACTTCTCTGACATTCTCTTCAAATGTCAATGTAGAACGGTCTACCATGACAGATGTATATCCACAGCGGATTGCCTGAATGATCTCTTCAAATGGTCCTCCATGGTCTAAATTTAATGCTGCTGTTACTTCTGGAAATTTCTTTTCATAAAAATGAACGGCATCTGATATTTCTTCAATCTGATGAATTCCAGCACCATCAATGATGACCGGTGCTTTTAATTCACTTGCTGCTTCAAAAATACTCTTTACTGTATTTAAACTCCATGCGTTTGGAGCGGCAACTCCATATCCTTCTTTCTTCGCCTGTCTTAAGATTGTTCCCATATCTGTCAGCATAGTTTTTACCTCCATTTGTGCATATGCACCTTGTGACGTGATTCTGTTCTTGTTGTATTTATAATAATACAACTCATTTGTTTTGTCAAACATTTTTCCAACTGCATGGTCATTTGACCATATCGCATTTTCTCAGACTGTTTTTTGATTTATAGGATTTTTCTCTATACAAAAAACACCTCAAAACTCTTTCGAATTCTGAGGTGTTTTTTTATTTAATCTTTGAGTTGCTTCGCTTGTCAGCTTGTTTTCACTAAGTGTTCAATGCCAGTGTTCAATGCCTACATCATTCCCATTCCGGCTGGTGCTCCTGCTGGCATTGCTGGTGCTTCTTCTTTGATATTCGCAACAACTGATTCTGTTGTTAATAATGTAGAAGCTACGGATGTTGCATTCTGTAATGCGCTTCTTGTTACTTTGGCTGGATCGATGATTCCTTTTTCTACCATGTCTACGTATTCTCCATGTAATGCATCGAATCCTTTTCCAATTTCTGCTTCTTTTACTTTATTGACGATCACAGCTCCTTCAAGACCTGCATTGACTGCGATCTGGAATAATGGTGCTTCTAATGCTTTGAGGATGATGTTTGCTCCTGTCTTTTCGTCTCCTTCTAAGTCTGCTACTTTCTCAGCTGCTTTCTTAGATGCATGGATATAAGCAGATCCTCCACCGAAGATGATTCCTTCTTCTACTGCTGCTTTTGTTGCTGCTAAGGCATCTTCCAGACGTAATTTGCTTTCTTTCATCTCTGTTTCTGTTGCTGCTCCAACACGGATCACTGCAACTCCACCAGATAATTTAGCTAATCTTTCCTGTAATTTTTCTTTGTCGAATTCAGATGTTGTTTCTTCGATCTGTGCTTTGATCTGTCCAAGACGTGCCTGAATTGCATCTTTATCTCCTTCACCGTCTACGATGACTGTGTTTTCTTTTTCAACTTTGACAGATTTTGCACGTCCTAACTGATCTAATGTTGCGTCTTTTAATTCCAGACCAACTTCTTCAGAGATCACTGTACCACCTGTTAAGATAGCGATATCTTCAAGCATTGCTTTTCTTCTGTCTCCATATCCAGGTGCTTTCACTGCACATACAGAGAATGTTCCACGTAATTTGTTAACGATCAATGTTGTTAATGCTTCACCTTCGATATCTTCAGCAATGATCAGTAATTTCTTACCACTCTGTACAATCTGCTCTAATAATGGAAGGATTTCCTGAATATTAGTGATCTTCTTGTCTGTGATCAGAATATATGGATCATCTAATTCAGCAACCATTTTTTCCATATCTGTTGAGAAATATGCTGATAAATATCCACGATCAAACTGCATTCCTTCTACTAAATCTAATTCTGTTTTCATTGTTTTAGATTCTTCGATTGTGATAACTCCGTCGTTAGATACCTTTTCCATAGCATCTGCTACTAATTCTCCAACTTCTTCGTCTGCTGCAGAGATTGCTGCTACTTTCGCGATCTGATCTCTTCCTGTAACTTTGCTACTCATCTCAGCAATTGCTTCAACAGCTGCTTCTGTCGCTTTCTTCATTCCTTTACGAAGAATGATTGGGTTTGCTCCTGCTGCTAAGTTTTTCATTCCTTCGTTGATCATTGCCTGTGCAAGAACTGTAGCTGTTGTTGTACCATCTCCGGCAACATCATTTGTCTTAGTTGCTACTTCTTTGACTACCTGAGCTCCCATATTCTCAAATGGGTCTTCTAATTCAATTTCTTTTGCGATCGTTACACCGTCATTTGTGATCAGCGGTGCACCAAAAGATTTGTCTAATACAACATTGCGTCCTTTTGGTCCGATTGTAACTCTTACTGTATCTGCTAACTGATTAACTCCTGCTTCCAGTGCTTTTCTTGCTTCAATTCCGTATTTAATCTCTTTTGCCATGATCTTAATTACCTCCGACTAATTCCTTGATTAAATCAAATAATTGTGTGATGTGATAAAACTATTCTACAACTGCTAAAATATCATTCTGTTTTACGATGATAAATTCTTCATCTTCTAATTTTACTTCTGTTCCTGCATATTTAGAATAAATAACTTTCTGTCCTACAGAAACTTCCATCTTCACATCTTCTGTTCCAGGTCCGACTGCAACAACTTCTGCTTCCTGTGGTTTTTCCTGTGTTGCTGTTGTAAGGACGATTCCTGACTTAGTTGTTGTTTCTGCTTCCAGCTGTTTTAATACAACTCTATCTCCTAATGGTGTTAACTTCATAATGATATTACCTCCTAAATATATTAGAATTATTGTTCTTTTTATCTTTTGTTAGCACTCACTTATATCGAGTGCTAACTCTATGTTCTTTAGTATAACACCAGACAAAAAAAATGCAACCCCCTTTTTATAAAAAATCCATAAACTGAGATTGCATTCTTTGGTATTTTACTTATTCTTTGATGTATTTTTTTGCTTCTTCTGAACTTCTTGTTGGAACTGTCTGGAAATATACATGTACATGTTTTTTGATCAGTTCATGAATAGCTTCCATCTCCATGGTATCACACGCAACTCTTCTTGCAACTGCTTTACGTTCTCCACGAATTCCCATACCTCCGATATTAAGCTGATTGATCTTGATCCCTCGTTTGATCAATTCTTCAAATACCAGTGGGGATTCTGCAATTACGATCACCCGCTCTCCATCAAAGGATGGGGCTTCTTTTAATTTCTCCGTTGCACGATCGATCCCATATACATGAATTATAAGGCCTTGGGGCGCCATCTCTTTGATCACTTTGCTTCGGAATTTATCCTTCGCCACAACATCATCTACAATAATGATCCTGTTCGCTCTGACTTCCGGCACCCATAATGTCAAAATCTCTGTATGTATGAGCCTGTCATCAACTCTCGCTAATACAATGTTTTTCATTCTTCTACCTCCTTATATAATTCACGCACATCTTTCACTGTCTCTGGTGCTGCCTTAAGAAGATCTTTGCACACCTCTTGTGCACTCTTTCCCGCGTAACGTCCCATAACTACTTCCATCATCAACGGAAGATTGATTCCAGTTACGTGGTAGAGATTGTATTCTGACATTAAAGAAATTACTGTATTAAACGGACTTCCATAAAACAGATCTGTTAATATAAGGACTTCTTCTCCTTCTGATGTCTGTTCAATACTCTCTCTGATTTTCTCTCTCAAAGTATCCACTGATTCTTCTGGTTCAAGCCCAAATGCCTCAAGGTCTTCCTGTTCCCCTGCGATCATCTGTGCTGTATCCACAAGTCCTCTTGCATAACTTCCATGAGATACCACGATTACCTTCATCAATTTTCCTCTCTTCTCTCTCATCACATCTTGCCTGTTACGGCAAATTTGATTAATTTGGTTTGTAAGAACTCTTTAAGCTTACAATTCTATTAAATACCATGTGTTCTTTTGTAGAATCTTTGGAATCTAAGCAGAAATATCCTGTTCTCATAAACTGGAAACTGTCTTCCTTATCATATTTCTCTAACTCAGGCTCTACATATGCTTCCTTGATCACAGTCAGTGAATTTGGATTCACATTGATACTTCCATCTTCATTATATACACCTTTTTCTTCATCTACAATGTTTTCATACAGACGGATTTCTGCTTTTTTCGCAGTTGGTACAGATACCCAATGGATCGTTCCGCGAACCTTTCTTCCATCTGGACTGTTTCCTCCTCTGGATTCTGGATCATATGTCGCATATACACAGGTTACATTGCCGTCCTCATCTACATCGTACCCTGTACATGTCACAAAATATGCATTCATCAGACGTACTTCATTACCTACATATAAACGACGGTATTTCTTAGGCTTTTCAATCTTGAAATCTTCTCGTTCGATATATAATTCTCTTGAAAATGGTACCTGTCTTGTTCCCATCTCTTCGTTTTCCTGATTATTTGGAACGTCAACGAGTTCCCCTTCTCCTTCTGGATAGTTTGTGATCACCAGTTTGATCGGATCTAAGATCGCTGCCATACGTGGACGTTTTAATTTCAGATCATCACGGATGCAGTATTCAAGCATCGCTGAATCTACAGAGCTGTGGCTCTTTGCAACTCCGACAAGTTCCATAAACTTCTTGATGGATTCTGGTGTATATCCTCTTCTTCTAAGTGCTGATAATGATACCAGACGTGGATCATCCCATCCATCTACGATTCCATCTTCTACCAGTTTCTTGATATAACGTTTTCCTGTAACAACATTTGTCAGATATAACTTCGCAAATTCGATCTGTTTTGGTGGATTCTCAAATTCGCATTCGTTAACAACCCAGTCATACAGTGGTCTGTGATCTTCAAATTCCAGTGTACAGATAGAGTGTGTTACCCCTTCAAATGCATCCTCTAATGGATGAGCAAAATCGTACATTGGATAAATACACCATTTGTTTCCTGTATTATGATGTTCCATTCTTGCGATACGATAAAGAATTGGATCCCTCATGTTGATATTTCCAGATGTCATATCGATCTTGGCACGAAGAACTTTGCTTCCATCTGGGTATTTTCCTTCCTTCATCTCGCGGAATAACTGTAAGTTCTCTTCTGGTGTACGGTCACGGTATGGACTGTTCTTTCCAGGTTCTGTTAAAGTTCCTCTGTATTCTCTGATCTGTTCAGCATTCAGATCACAGACATATGCTTTTCCCTTCTTGATCAGGAATTCTGCACATTCATACATCTTGTCAAAGTAGTTGGAAGCATAATAAATATGTTCGTGATAATCTGCTCCTAACCATTCTACGTCCTCTTTAATAGAATTTACATATTCTTCCTTCTCTTTTGTTGGGTTTGTATCATCAAAACGGAAATGGAAATCTCCGCCATATTCCTGAGCCAGTCCATAGTTTAATAAGATGGATTTTGCGTGTCCGATATGAAGATATCCGTTTGGTTCTGGTGGAAATCTTGTAACTACCTTCTTGCAATGCCCTTCTTCTATATCTTTTTCTATGATCTGTTCGATAAAATTCTTAGAAATCGTTTCTTCCATGTCTTCCTCCATATAGTTCTTTCTATTCTGATTATAATGTATCTTCTATACACTTGCAATCATATAATTTCTGTATCATTGTGAAATACAGATAATCCTTCTATATAAGATCTAATGCCTCCATGACATTTGAAACTCCTACAAGTCTCATGTCTGTCTGGACCTTGATCTGATCTACATTCGCCTGAGGCAGAATGCATCGTTTAAATCCTAGTTTCTGTGCTTCTTTGATCCTTGCTTCTCCACCTGATACGGCTCTTACTTCTCCTACCAGACCAACTTCTCCAAAAATGATCGTATCTTCTAAGATCGGCCGGTTCTTATAACTCGACGCGATTGCCATAATAATACCAAGATCGATCGCTGGTTCGCCAAGTTTCATACCTCCAGCCAGATTCACATACGCATCACAGCCGCCAAGCTGCAGTCCAACTCTCTTCTCAAGCACTGCCATCAAAAGATTCACCCTGTTATAATCAATTCCAACCGCTGTTCTTCTCGGCATCTGAAAGCTTGTTGGTGATACCAATGCCTGAATCTCGATCAGGATCGGTCTGGTCCCTTCCATGGAACATACAACAACGGATCCTGACGCATCAAGGGGTCTTCCATTGAGCATCGTCTTTGACGGATTCTCCACTTCTACAAGTCCATTGTTACACATCTCAAACACACCGATCTCGTTCGTGGATCCAAAACGGTTTTTGACACCTCTTAAGATTCTGTATGCCGCTTCTCTTTCCCCTTCAAAATAAAGGACCGTATCTACCATATGCTCAAGTGTTCTTGGTCCTGCAACCACTCCTTCTTTGGTCACATGTCCTACGATAAAAACTGCGATATTATTCTCTTTCGCAACTCTCATCATCGCTGCAGTCACTTCTCTTACCTGAGACACACTGCCTGCTGCCGAGGAAAGATCCTCGCTGTACATTGTCTGAATCGAATCAATCACCGCAAATTCTGGTTTCGTCTTTAAGATCGCATTCGTGATCGCATCAAGATCTGTCTCACAATACAGAAGCATCTCTTCTTCAAATGTTCCGATCCTCTCTGCTCTCATCTTGATCTGATGCATAGATTCTTCCCCAGAAATATACAAAACCTTACGTTTGCTGTTCGCAAGATTCCTGCATACCTGTAATAATAACGTGGATTTCCCGATTCCCGGATCTCCTCCGACCAACGATAGGGAACCTTTGACGATCCCGCCGCCTAACACACGGTCCATTTCATGAATCCCTGTTGGAATCCGCTCTTCATTCTCTACTGTTACCTCGGATATATTCATAGGAGAGGCAGAAGTCTTTAAAGACTTCGCCCCTCCTTTTTTCGTTTCTGTAACTTTCTCTTCTGTAAAAGTATTCCACTGCTTACAGGCAGGACACTGCCCCATCCACTTGGAAGACTCATGACCACACTGGCTGCAAAAATAAACTGTCTTTTGTTTTGCCATTGGTGCTCCTTTATGTTACTACTGTTTCTTTACACGAACAGCTGCTGCTGTTCCCTCGCTTAACTCAACACTCAGAGTTAATTTTCCTCCAAGATTTGCTTTCATCATTCCTACATTCGTATTATCAATAAAAACTTTATATTCCTGTCCGGCTTCTACTTCTAAAGTAACCTGGACATCAGATGAAGATTCAATCTCAAATGCAACTCCATCTGTTGTTGCAACAAAGTTATGTACTGCTGAACCTGGAACTGATTCAAAGATCAGCTGTCCGTTCTTGTCCAGTTTTGTCATTGTCTTGAAAGTCTTGATCTTATAGATATCTCCTTCAAACTGGATATCTCCTTTCTTCGCTTTCTGTGCTAATGTATAGTCACCAAAGCTAAGTGTTCCATTGTCTTCGCTGCGGAATAATTCAGTTACCACTGCCATTGTCTTTTCCTCCTAATATATGTTTCGGTCGTCGTATGTATATTATAATATATTTCAGTATTATTTACTAGTTTTCCTTTACCGAAAAAGTAAGTTTTTTATCTTTTTTACCAATCGTCATCGTCTGTCCATTCGTAAGGGTTCCTTCTAAGATCTTATCTGCCAGTACATCTTCAATCTCATTCTGGATGATCCTTCTTAATGGTCTTGCCCCATAATTCTCATCATATCCCTTATCTGCTAACAGATCCATCGCACCAGATGTGATCTTTAATGTGATCTGATGTTCGCTTAATAAACGGGCTCTCAATTCATCCATAAATAATTTTGCGATCTTCTTAACTTCTTCCTTTGTAAGGACGGCAAATACGATCGTCTCATCAATTCGATTTAAAAACTCTGGGCGAAAGATCTGTTTCACTTCTTCCATAACACCCTTTTTCATACGTTCATGAGTCTTGGCTTTATCTGTATCATCCATAGAAAATCCTAAATGTTTTGGTGCAATGATACGGTTTGCACCTGCATTGGAAGTCATAATGATAACAGTATTCTTAAAGTCGACTTTTCTTCCATTGGAATCTGTAATATGTCCGTCATCTAATACCTGAAGCAGAATATTAAATACATCAGGATGAGCTTTTTCGATCTCATCAAAAAGAAGGACAGAGTAAGGATGTCTTCGAATCTGTTCACTCAGCTGTCCGCCTTCTCCAAATCCAACATATCCTGGAGGAGATCCGATGATCTTTGATACACTGTGCTTCTCCATATATTCAGACATATCCACACGGATCAGATCTTCTTCTCTTCCAAATAAAGCTTTTGCTAATGTCTTTGACAACTCTGTCTTACCAACTCCTGTTGGCCCTAAAAATAAGAATGATCCGATCGGACGGTTTGGACTCTTAAGACCGACTCTGCTTCTCTTCACAGCTTTGGCAACTGCATTGACCGCTTCATCTTGCCCAATCACATGTTTGTGAAGTTCTTTCTCTAAATGTCTTAATCGTTCCATATCTCCCTTTGTAAGCTGTGTTACTGGAATCTGTGTCCATAAAGAAACGACTTCTGCGGCATCCTCTGTTGTCAATTCTGGAATCTCATTTTGCTTCTTCTGATTTCTCTTCATCTTACGTTCCAGAGATTTCTCAAGTTTATTCTTCTCTTTCTTAAGCTCTCTTGCTTCTGTAATATTTCCATCAGAAAGCGCTGCTTCGATCTTCTCTATGATTTCCCTGATCTCCTTGCGTTCTTTCTTAAAACCTGCATGACTTCCAAGCTGTTCCATTCGTTTCCTTGCACAGGCTTCATCTAACAGATCGATGGCTTTATCTGGCAGAAAACGATCACTGATATATCGATCAGAAAGAGAGGCGATCGCCTCTGCCACATCTTCTGATACCAGGATTCTATGATAATCTTCAAAACGATGTTTGATCCCTTTTAAGATCGTGATCGTTTCTTCTACGGTTGGTTCTTTCACTCTGACTGGTTGGAATCTTCGGACTAATGCTGCATCTTTTTCAAAATATTTTGTATATTCTTCACTCGTTGTCGCACCGATCAGCTGAAAATCTCCTCTTGCCAATGCTGGTTTTAAGATATTAGATGCATCCATAGCTCCCTCAGAACCTCCAGCTCCAATGATCGTATGAATCTCATCGATAAACAAAATAATAGAATCATCCTGTGTTGCTTCGGTTACGATACGTTTCATTCGTTCTTCAAATTCTCCACGGAATTTCGTTCCAGCAATCACTTTCGTAAGGTCTAAGGACAAAATCCTCTTATTCTTAAGAATTCTTGGCATATTGCCTTCGGCGATCCTTTGTGCAAGGCCTTCAACGATCGCTGTTTTACCAACCCCTGGATCACCGATCAGACATGGATTATTCTTTGTCCTTCTGCAAAGGATCTGCATCAGACGTTCCATCTCACTTTCACGTCCGATCATCGGATCAAGCTTCCCAAGCATGGCTTTCTCTGTCAGATCTGTACTATACTGAAGCAACATATATTCTCCTGCTCCATCTTCCATATCACCGCCATCAGAGATTGCTTCATTATATTCATTCTTCGCACTTCTGAAATCAATTCCTGCAGTAACTAAAATATCTGTATAGATTCCTTCGGATGAAATCTTATGATCTTCCAGAAAACGGAATGCTTCATTATCTCCATCTTTGATCATCGCCATCAAGATATGTTCTGATCCGATCGCTTCACACCCGTATTTCATTGCAAGTTCTCCTGCAATTTCTAACAGGTATTCTGTCTTCGGAGTATCCATTACCGTTCTTCTTCGGTCTTTTGGCATCTTTGACTTCTCTTTGATCGCTTCTTCTATTAATTCTCTTGTCACTCCGTGCATCTTGAGCACTTCACTTGCAAGAGATCCGTCTGCCCCATAAAGTCCTAGCAGAACAAAAATACTGCTGACATCTTTAAATCCAAGATATCCAGCAATCTCTCGTCCTTCATTCAATGCTTTGGAGGCATATTTTGTAAATGGTAATCGGTTCATAATTCCTCCTGTTATTACTTTCTGTCTAATTTCTGGTACATATCATGAATCAACCGGTTCATCTCGTCTTCTGTAACTCCTTTACAGACAGCTTCCGCAACTAACATCCTTAAATTTCCCTGAATGCTTGCTAATTCCTGCTGTTTTTCCAAAGTTTCAACACTTATGACTGCACCTTTTCTTCGGTCTAGTTTCAGGTATCCTTCTTCTCTTAAGATCGCATAAGCTTTGTTCACCGTGTGCATGTTCACTCCAAGCACCTGTGCTAACTGACGGACAGATGGAAGTGATTCTCCATCAGCAAATTCTGCACATGCAATTCCCATAATGATCTGATTTCTTAACTGTACATAGATTGCCTCGTCACTATTGAAATCAATCTCCAGTATCATTGTGCAACCCTTCTTTCCTCTTTCGAAATTTACAACTTATCTATGATATTTTGTTATACATAGACTATAATATAAAGCACAGTCTGTCAAGAGCTTCTCTTCCGGATGATAAAGAAAAAGATGTAGTGTAAAAAACTACATCTCTCTCGTCTATTTTTCATTCAGATCTAAAATTCTTTGATTTGCACTTCCTCGGAATTTTAATGTGATATCTTTCTGGGATTCGATAAACTGTCCATCAACCAGCGTATCAATATAAGATAACATCTCTTCCGTAAACGGTGTGTATACTTTACCACCTTCGTGCAAATCCTTGTCATAAGTATATCCTGTATAGCACCAGATATTCTTCTTTGGATAATTTTCTTTGATCTCTTTTAATAATCTGACCAGTTCTTCCTGATTCTCCGGTTCAAATGGTTCCCCTCCAAGAAGCGAAAAACCTTCAATATAATCTGGCTTTAACAATTCCATGATATGATCTTTTGTCTCCGTCGTAAATGGCTTTCCATAACAAAAGTCCCATGTCTCCTTATTAAAGCATCCTGGACAATGATTTCGGCAGCCTGATACGAATAAGCTGACTCTGACTCCTGGTCCATTCGCAATATCACATTTTTTAATTTCTCCGTAGTGCATATGATCTCCTCTGTCATCGTGTTTTATAAATGAAGGACTCGATCCTTGATTTCCTGTGTACGTCCCTGATTCCAGAACTGTGTTCCGATATATCCACAAGTACGTCTTGCAACAAACATATGATCTTGATCTGTATTTCCACAGTTTGGACATTCCCAGATCAGCTTTCCTGATTCATCTTCTTTGATCTGAATCTCTCCGTCGTATCCACAGCATTCACAGTAATCACTCTTTGTATTTAACTCTGCATACATGATGTTATCGTAAATAAATTTCATCACAGATAAGACGGCTGGAATATTATCCTGCATGTTTGGTACTTCAATGTAGCTGATTGCTCCGCCTGGAGATAATTTCTGGAATTCTGACTCAAATGCCAGTTTGCTGAATGCATCAATCTCTTCTGTTACATGAACATGATAGCTGTTTGTGATGTAGTTCTTATCTGTAACTCCCGGAATGATACCAAAACGTTTCTGTAAGCATTTTGCAAACTTGTAAGTTGTTGATTCCATTGGTGTTCCGTATACAGAATAGCTGATGTTCTCTGCTGCCTTCCATTCATTACATTTATCATTTAATTTCTGCATAACTTTTAATGCAAATTCTTTTCCTTCATCGGATGTATGAGACTTGCCTGTCATACGGACACACATCTCATAAAGTCCTGCGTATCCAAGGGAAATCGTGGAATATCCATCGTATAATAACTTATCGATCTTCTCGCCTTTCTTCAATCTTGCAAGCGCTCCATGCTGCCAAAGGATCGGTGCAACATCAGATACCGCTCCCTTTAATCTCTCATGGCGACATCTTAATGCTCTGTGGCACAATTCCAGTCTCTCTTCTAAGATGTCCCAGAATTTATCCATATCTCCATTAGAACTGCATGCGACATCAACCAAGTTGATCGTTACAACACCCTGATTAAATCTTCCATAGAACTTATGGCTTCCATCTGCATTTCTCTGGGAATCTTCAACCGTTAAGAAGGATCTGCATCCCATGCAAGGATATACTTCACCATTTTTCAGTTCTCTCATCACTTTCGCTGAGATATAGTCTGGAACCATGCGTTTTGCTGTACATTTTGCAGCTAATTCTGTCAGATGCCAATACTTGGAATCTGGTGTGATGTTATCATCATCTAATGCATAAATAAGTTTTGGGAAGGCTGGAGTGATCCAGACTCCTTTTTCATTCTTAACACCCTGAATTCTCTGTTTCAGGACTTCTTCGATCACAAGAGCCAGATCGTCTCTTGTCTGTCCTTCTGGTACTTCGTCAAGATACATAAAGACTGTGACAAATGGCGCCTGTCCATTACATGTCATTAAAGTTACCAGCTGATACTGGATCGTCTGGATTCCCTGTTTGATCTCATCATACAGACGCATCTCTGTAATCTTGTCGATGATCGCATCATCCATAGATTCTCCGATCACTTTACGTTCCTTCACGACATTCTTACGCAGCTTCTTTCGACTGATGTCTACAAATGGTGCTAAATGTGCTAATGTAAAAGACTGTCCTCCATACTGGTTGCTTGCAACCTGAGCAACGATCTGTGTTGTCACATTACATGCTGTGAAAAATGAATGTGGTTTCTCGATCAATGTCTCACTGATCACCGTTCCATTCTGAAGCATATCTTCCAAGTTGATCAGATCACAGTTATGTTCTCTCTGTGCAAAATAGTCAGAATCATGAAAATGGATGATTCCTTCTTCATGAGCACGAATGATCTCATTTGGCAGAAGGACACGTTTACTTAAGTCTTTGCTGACTTCTCCTGCCATATAATCTCTCTGCGTGGAATTGATCACTGGGTTCTTATTCGAATTCTCCTGATTTACTTCCTCATTAATATTATCAAGTAAAGAAAGAATTCCATCATCGGTCGTATTTGATTTTCTTCTCAGTTCTCTCTTAAAACGATATCTTACATACTTCTGGGCAACTTCATATCCTCTCATCTCCATGATCCCTGTCTCGACCATATTCTGGATGTCTTCTACATTCACCGCATGAGAAGAGTTTGCTACCTGATCTGCAACCTTCTCTGCGATCGCCATGATCTGATACTGATTCATCTGATGGATCTTTGTTACCTCTTCATTCGCCTTCGTGATCGCATTGATGATCTTATCGAGATCAAAGGTTACCTCCTCACCGTTTCTCTTGATAATCTTTGTTTTTACATCACCATTCATAGTTTCTCCCTCATTTATATAAAATTACAAGATTCTGTGTGTTTCCATTTTCTGGCACAAAATCTTGTTGTCGTTCTACCAATCAGCACTATATCTTGTGCCATCGCCTTTATTATATTACACTCTTTTTCATAAAAAAGAAAGAGCTAATTTTTCATTTTAGAGAATATGAAGATGCTCAAACAGAATCTTAAATCCCAAAAGTATCAGTATTATGCCACCTGCGAGCTCTGCCTTGGATTTATATTTTGTTCCAAAAATATTTCCGATCTTTACTCCTACAAATGAAATCAAGAAAGTACAGACTCCAATCATCGACGCTGCGGATACAATATGCACATTTAAAAAGGCAAATGTGATCCCAACTGCTAATGCATCAATACTTGTCGCAACAGCAAGCATGAACATTTCTTTCACTGCGATCGAATCATCTGCCTGTTCTTCATCATTTGATAATGCTTCTTTGACCATATTGATTCCGATCAGCCCAAGAAGCACAAATGCGATCCAATGGTCGATCGATGTGATCTGGTCTTTAAACTGTGTTCCAAGGAAAAATCCGATTGTTGGCATCAGTGCCTGAAATCCTCCAAACCATAAACCAACAATGATCCCTTTTTTCAAAACTTTTTCTCTCATCGCCAGTCCTTTGCAGATAGAAACAGCAAATGCATCCATCGCCAATCCAACAGCCAGTGTTAATAACGTAAGTAAATCCATAAAAACGTCCTCCATATCGTAAGTTTTTCATATCATAGGGGATTCCATCGGAATTTCCTATGATATGAAAAAGACCCACAGACGAAAGCCTTGTTATAAACAAAAGCTTATCGTCTGTGAGTCTCGTTAATTAAGACAGCACCAGATGTCGTTCATCATTATGTTGATACTGTCACAGATTCTCTGCTAACTACTCCCTCACGGAAATATCTATAAGATCATACCGGATGTGCTTCCGGCAAAATGTGCCTATGTATCATATCTCAACTGAGAATCTTTGTCAATATCTTTCCTTTAATTTTTGATTACGCTTTTCAAGATCCAACAGGTATTCTTTCATTTCCAGACCACCTGCATATCCTGTCAGTGAACCGTTCATTCCGATCACTCTGTGACATGGAACAACGATCACGATCGGATTCCTGTTATTCGCCATGCCAACAGCTCGACATCCTTTGGGAATTCCTACTGATTCCGCAATGTCTTTGTAAGTACAAGTTTCCCCATATGGAATCTTCTCCAATGCTTTCCATACTTTGATCTGAAATTCTGTTCCATGATAAGAAATCTTCAGGTCAAACTTCTTTCTCCGCCCATCAAAATACTGTGATAATTGCAGTGCTGCTTCCCTGATCAATTCTGTATTCTTCTTCTCGCCTTCTAATGTCTTCGTCCCAAAATATATCCCGCAAATGCCATGCCCATCTTCCTCAATCGTTAAATTACCGATTGGAAAACTATAATCATAATAGTACCTCATATGACAATCCTCCTAAAAATAGGTATACCATATTCTTCCATGGTTGGCAAGGACTAACTTGACATGTACATATTTCTTGCGTATAATGAAAAGAACTGTATAAAAATGAACAGATATTTATTTTAGGAGGAATTTTCATTGGACCCCAGTATGATATTACAGATAATCGCAATTATCATTTTATTAATGCTTTCTGCTTATTTTTCATCTGCAGAAACAGCGCTTACAACCGTCAATCCACATAGTATGCGTGCCATGGCAGAAGATGGCAATAAAAAAGCTGCTATTGTTTTAAAATTGATCGAGAATCCAAGCCAGATGCTTTCCAGTGTCTTAGTTGGGAATAACCTTGTAAATATTTCATTAACATCCCTTACTACAACGATCGCTATTCGTATCTTTGGAAGCATGGGAGCCGGAATCGCAACTGCTGTGATCACAGTACTTGTATTGATCTTTGGTGAAATCACACCAAAGACTTTTGCAACGATCAATAATACAAAACTTGCTCTAAGCTATGCTTCCAGCATTTATCTGATCACAAAATTACTGACACCGGTTGTTTACATTATCAACAAACTTTCTACAGCGATCCTTATCATCTTGCGGATCGACTCGAAACAATCCAAACGTATCATGACTGAACGTGAACTTCGTACGATCGTTGATGTCAGCCACGAAGAAGGCGTTATCGAAGAATCTGAGAAAGATATGTTAAACAACGTTTTTGATTTTAAGGAATCTCTTGCCAAGGATATTATGATCCCGCGAATTGATGTAACTTTCGTGTCTGTAGATGCTTCTTATGATGAAGTTCTTGATATTTTCCGCGAGGCCGGTTATTCCAGACTTCCTGTTTATGAAGGAAGTAAAGATCATGTTGTTGGTATTGTTTATTTTAAGGATGTTTATTTCTACCGCAGCCAACACAGAGGCGAGATCTTTCATTTGAAAGATGTTCTGCGTAAGCCGTTCTTTACGTATGAAACTCAGAAAGTATCAAGCCTTCTTGCACAGATGCGTGAAAAATCTGTTAGTTTCTCCATTGTTTTGGATGAATATGGAGTGACTGCAGGTCTTATTACTCTAGAAGATATCGTTGAAGAGATTTTTGGAGAACTGCGTGATGAATATGATGATTCTGAGGAAGAAACTTTCAAAAAATTATCCGATGGATCTTATATGGTATCCGCTTCCTTAAAGCTTGATGATCTTGATGATCTGCTTGACGTAGACCTTGATTCTGAGGATTATGATTCTCTTGGCGGATATATCATCGAACTGCTTGATCATCTGCCTTCAGAGGGCGAAACTGCAGAAGATGAACATTTTCTTTTTAAAGTTGTTTCCGTTGATAAGAACCGTATGGAAACAATTCATATCATTCCAAAAGAGCAGTAAAAAAAGAACCTTGCTTTTTCTTGCAAGGTTCTTTTTTTGTACTCTTATTTGAAATATTCTACTCCGGATTCGAAGATCTTCTGATCTTTCTGTCCGTAAATATTGATTCCTACATAGCTGTCACGACGTTCTGAATGTCCCATCTTACCAAGGACTCTTCCGTCTGGACTTGTGATACCTTCAATCGCATGGTAAGAACCATTTGGATTGAATTCTTCATTCATTGTAGGATCACCATTGAGGTCAACATACTGTGTTGCTACCTGTCCATTTTCAAACAGTTTCTGGATCACATCTTCATCTGCTACGAATCGTCCTTCTCCATGAGATACTGGTATACTGAAGATATCATCTACATGTACATTGTTAAACCATGGTGACAGATTAGAAGCAATTCTTGTATAAGCAACCTTAGAAATATGACGACCAATGCGGTTTGTTGTCAGTGTAGGTGATTTCGCATTCTGTTCTACGATCTTACCTTCTGGAACAAGTCCTAATTTGATCAGGGCCTGGAATCCGTTACAGATACCAAGTGCCAGTCCATCACGGTTATTTAACAGATCCATGACTGCTTCTTTTAATTTTTCATTTCTAAATGCTGTTGCAAAGAATTTTGCAGATCCATCTGGTTCATCACCAGCACTGAATCCACCTGGGAACATGATGATCTGGGATTCTTTGATCGCTTTTTCAAAAACTTCCACTGAATCACGGATTCCCTGTGCATCTAAGTTCTTAAATACCTTTGTGATCACGTTCGCTCCTGCACGTTCAAATGCTTTCGCTGAATCATATTCACAGTTTGTTCCTGGGAATACTGGAATAAATACATTTGGTTTTGCAACTTTATTCTTGCATACGTAAATATTTCCTTTTGTATAGTGTCTTGTTGTATCAACGATGCTCTGATCTCCTTCAGATCTTGTTGGGAATACTTTCTCTAATGGTTTCTTCCATGTATCGATTGCTTCTTCTAATGTTACAACTTCGTCACCAAATACAAATTCATGTTTGTCTGTAATCTCACCTAACATTAATCCTGGAATCGCAAGTTTATGAACATCTCTTGTGCTCATTTCAACAACAAATGATCCAAACTTAGGATCTGTTAAGTCTTTTAATTCTACTTCTTCATCAAAGATCACACCTAATTTGTTACCAAATGCCATCTTGGCAACTGCTTCTAAGGCTCCTCCGCCGCCAATTGCATATGCAGATTTGATAATTCCATCTTTGATCAGTTTTGTAATACGTTTGTATACTTTCTTCACTTCAGAATAGATTGGAAGATTGTATGCATCTGTTGGGATACAGATACGGATCAGACGGTTTCCTGCTCTCTTAAGTTCTGGTGTGATAACATCTGTTGTCTTCGCTACATCGACTGCAAAAGATACCAGTGTTGGTGGTACATCAATGTCATTGAATGTTCCAGACATACTGTCCTTTCCACCAATCGATGCAAGTCCAAATCCCATCTGTGCCTGATATGCACCAAGCAGTGCTGCAACCGGCTGTCCCCAGCGTGTCTTATCTTCTCCAAGACGCTTAAAGTATTCCTGGAATGTCAGGCGGATATTGCTATAATCTCCACCAGTAGCCACGATCTTCGCGATAGATTCTGTGATCGCATAAACTGCTCCATGGAATGGGCTCCATTTGGACAGATATGGATCAAATCCATAACTCATCATTGTGACTGTATCGCATTCTCCTTTCAATACTGGAAGTTTTGCGACCATTGTCTGAATTGGTGTCATCTGGTATTTTCCACCATATGGCATTGTAACTGTTGCTGCTCCGATAGAGCTGTCGAATCTCTCTACGAGACCTTTCTGTGAACATACATTAAGATCAGATAATGTATTCTTGCACACTTCTTCAAATGTACCTGTCTCGTCTTTGCGGTTAAAGTAAGATTCTACACGGTGAGGGATCTCTACAAATACTTCTGTTTCCTGATGTGCTCCGTTTGTATCAAGGAAAGCTCTTGAGATATTAACGATCTCTTTTCCCCTCCATTTCAGTACTAATCTTGGATCTTCTGTTACAACAGCAACTTCTACAGCCTCTAAGTTCTCTTCTGCAGAGTATGCAAGGAACTGATCTACGTCTTTTGGATCTACAACAACAGCCATACGTTCCTGAGATTCAGAAATCGCTAATTCTGTTCCATCAAGTCCTGCATATTTCTTAGGTACTTTATCAAGATCTACAACCAGACCATCTGCAAGTTCTCCGATCGCTACGGAAACTCCACCTGCACCAAAGTCGTTACATTTCTTGATCAGACGGCTAACTTCTTCTCTTCTGAATAATCTCTGGATCTTACGTTCTGTTGGTGGATTACCTTTCTGAACTTCAGCTCCACATGTCTCGATAGATTCTTCTGTATGAACTTTAGATGATCCTGTTGCTCCTCCACAACCGTCACGTCCTGTTCTTCCACCTAATAAGATGATGATATCTCCTGGGTCAGAGTTCTCTCTGATCACGTTCTTTCTAGGTGCTGCACCCATAACGGCACCGATCTCCATACGTTTTGCAACATAGTCTGGATGATATACTTCATTAACATATCCTGTTGCAAGACCGATCTGGTTTCCATAAGAACTGTATCCATTCGCAGCTTCATTTACAATCTTATACTGTGGTAATTTACCTTTTAATGTGTCTTTTAATGGGACTGTTGGATCAGCAGCACCTGTAACACGCATTGCCTGATATACATAAGAACGTCCTGATAATGGGTCACGGATTGCTCCTCCAAGACATGTTGCCGCTCCACCAAATGGTTCGATCTCTGTTGGATGGTTATGTGTCTCATTCTTGAAACTGATCAGCCATTCTTCTTCCTTACCATCAATTTCTACTGGTACAACAATGCTGCAGGCGTTGATCTCATCGCTTTCTTCCATATTGTCAAGAATTCCATCTTTTTTAAGACGTTTCATCGCCATTAATGCCATATCCATTAAGCAGACATATTTGTCATCACGGTCTTTGTACATCTCTTCAAAGTCATCCATGTAAGAATAATATGCTTCTTCTAATGGTGCACGATAGAATCCATCCTGGAATCCAATGCTTGTAAGTTCTGTGGAGAATGTTGTATGACGACAGTGATCTGACCAATAAGTATCCAGTACACGGATCTCTGTCATGGAAGGATCTCTCTTTTCTTCTCCTTTATAATAATTCTGGATATGAAGGAAATCTTTGAATGTCATAGCAAGATTTAAAGAATCATATAATTCTTTAAATTTGTCTTCTTCCATATCTTTGAATCCATCCAGAATCTTAACATCTGCTGGTTCTTCAAAATCCATCACTAATGTCTCTGGTTTGTCTGCAGCTGCCTCTCTTGAGTCAACTGGGTTGATGCAATATTCTTTGACTGCTTCTAACTGTTCGTCAGTTAAGTCACCTTTTACAACATAAGTTGTTGCACTTCTGATCAGGGCATCTTCGTCCTCATTCAACAGTTTCACACACTGCTGTGCAGAATCTGCTCTCTGATCGAACTGACCTGGCAGAAACTCAACGCTGAAAGATATTTCCCCATCGGCAAGTGGTAATGTCTCTTCATACACGTCGTCAACTGGTGGTTCACTAAATACTGTAACCAGTGCTTTTTCATAACTTGCATCGGATAGATTCTCGATGTCATAGCGGACAAGGACACGAACAGATTCGACATCCAATCCAAGATACTGCTTCAATGATGCATGCAGCTCTTTTGCTTTTACTGCGTAGTCTTTTTTCTTTTCAACATAGACTCTTCTAACTTCTCCCATGATTTCCTCCCATTTATTCATGTAGTTTCTTAATCACCTGAAATGCAGATGCATTTTCCAAAATCGTTGGCTGATCCTCGGCATAGAATATGATCCCATCTGCCGTTGAGCGGATCTCTGATAAAATCTCTCCATTATATGGATTAATGACTTCACCAAGCAGCTGACCTCGGTTAACTTCCTCATTGATCGTCACAAAACGTCTTAGGAATCCCGGAGCACTTGCTTTGACGGATACAAGATCCTCTTCTTCTATAATACTCGCAATATACCCGTTATGGCAATTATATTTTAAAATACCCATTCGAGTCAAGAAGCGAAGCACGGCAGATACAGCCTTCCTGGCCAGATTCACATCGATATTATCTGTTTCCCCAGAATATACCGAAAATGCATCCGTCCCATTGATCTGCCAGTTATAAGTTAATGTCTTTTTATCAAAATTTCGTTGTTTGCTTGTTAATACATAAGGCAGCCCGAACAGACTTGCAAGGCTGGTGCTTTCTTTTCCTGTTGCAGGCATTCGCACATGTGGCACAAAATCCCCGCTTCTGAAAAATGATGCAAAATGGATTCCATAGCGGAATCCTTTAACCCGTTCAAATAAATGTGCTGCCAGACGGCTTGTTGGTTCCCCGTCAAAATTCCCAGGAAACTGACGGTTGATATCACTGTTATCAGATACCCAGTATTTCATTCCGACATTCATTGAAAAATTATTCACACATGGAATGACCAGAATCTGATTATCTCCAACGATCGCACCACTGTTCTCCAGTTCTTTTAAACGTTTGACTAACTGAGAACAAATATATAACTGCTGATATTCATTTCCACGCATTGCTCCGACAATACATGCCGCTGGTTCTGATCCTTCACTTTGTTTTCCAAAGAGATATCCTTCGATCTTAAACTCATCTCTTAAGTAATTTCCTGAGGAATATATGATTTCTTTTTTCATAGTGCATTCCCTCCGATCACTCTGGCTACCAAGGACCCTTCCGTTACACTTGGATGTTCTCTTAATGTCATCAAAATACCATCGGTTGGGGCAACCACTTCTTCTTCCGTTGCTCCCATTAAAGGATTCTGTACGATCCCTATGATCTCACCTTTCTTTACCGGATCCTTTAATCGCTTGTAAGAAACAAACAATCCACTGGATTCACAATTTAAATAAAAGATCTGGTCTTCGTGGATAAACGGAACCTTTGTTTTGCCTTGAACCTTTCCCTTCCAGATACCAAGTTCTGCCATCACCGAAAAAATTCCATCTATGATCTGGCGGCAGTACTCGTAACGGATACGAAATGCTGCACCGGATTCCGTAACCATAGTTGGGATTCCCATCTGGTTTAAAGTGAAAGCTAAACTTCCTTCATTCACTGTCTGAGAAGGATGGATCCAGACAAGATCCGTATTCATATATTTTGACAGATGAAGTAATGTCTCATCGTAATCGTTATTTAAACGTACTTGAGGAACTTCCTGCAAAAAGATATTACTAGAATGAATATCAATGCAACAGGATGCTCCTTTGATATCTTCGATCAATTTAGCTGCTGTATAATCTTCCAGACCTCCATTGATGTCTCCTGGAAATGCACTGCTGTAATCGATATCTGAGATTGGTACTGCTCTTGTTCGTGCATCCAGTCCTAATGGATTGACCGCTGGATACACATCGACAATACCTGTCAGATTCTCAAATTCTGCCTTGATCCGGCGAATGATCTCTCCGCAGATATACTGTCCGCCAAGCTCATCTCCGTAGATTCCAGACACCAGACAGATTCTCTTCTCCTCTCCAGTCCCCACATCCGGCATCAGACGATTTCTTTTGATCCTTAGCATCTCTCCGATCGGAAGTTTTACAGATACGACTGTGTCTATCATATTAAAGCCTCTTTTCTATTGTTTTATCTGTATCGTAAATATTTTACTTTTGACCCTCACGTCTTATTTTGCAAATAACATTTTTAAAATGATCGGTGATAAGAGTGTTGTGACGAGAACCATGATGACTACTGGTGCAAAGAAAATTTCTGATAATAATCCAACAGAAATTCCTTTCTGTGCAACGATCAGTGCAACTTCACCTCGGCATACCATTCCTGCTCCGATCTGTACAGATTCTCTCTTCGTATATTTGCACAACAATGCTCCAAAACCGCATCCCGCGATCTTCGAGATCACTGCGATCACACATAAAATGATCGTAAAGATGATCAACGTCTGTGTCATTCCATGAATGTTTACATTCAGACCGATACTTGCAAAGAATACTGGTGTGATCAGCATATACGATAAAACTTCAATCTTGTTATATATATAAAATCGTTCTGGGAGCCTGCATAAAATGATCCCTGCAAGATATGCACCTGTGATATCAGCGATTCCAAACACTTCTGCAAGAAATGCAAGTGCTAAGCAAAATGCAAGTGCAAACACCGGAACTCTTCTTCTATGACGTTCAATCTCTGGATTCTTATAAGTAGAAAGCCACTCAAAGAACTTCTTGATCCCAACTCCACCGATAATAGAAATCGCAAAGAATGCTGCCATCTGGATCAAGATCTTAAGGATTGCCTGAATATGGAATCCAGATGCTCCCCCAAGGCTTGTCATAATTGATAATAAAACGATTCCCAAGATATCATCAATGATCGCTGCCCCAAGGATTGCTGTTCCGACTCTTCCTTTTAAATGTCCCATATCCTGTAATGCTTCTACTGTGATACTTACTGAAGTTGCTGTTAGGATCACTCCAATAAAGATTGATTCCATGATATTATTTCCATATATAACGGATAAAACAGCTCCCATGATAAGTGGGATCAATACTCCACATAACGCAATGACGAATGCGGGAATTCCACTCTTCTTCAACTCATCAATATCTGTCTCAAGACCTGCCTGAAACATTAAAACAACTACACCTACTTCAGCCAGATTTAAAACTGAATCTGAAGGACTCACTACATTAAGGACCACTGGTCCTAAAATGATTCCCGCGATCAATGCTCCAACGACTGGCGGCATGTTAAACTTCTTCGACACAAGACTAAAAGACTTGGTCATTGCCAGAATGATTGCGATATCCAGCAAAAACTTATATTCTTCCATTGTTTTACCTCCATTAGTTCGTATCGTATCATACCTGTTTTTTCTTGTCAATTCTTAGACAAAGTGATCTTTTTTTATCCTTTTCTTGCTTTTTTTATGATCCTTTAGTATAGTGGAGAAAAGACTAAGAAAAGAGGTATCAAAATGAGTGAATTTAACGAAGTAGATAATATCATTGAAGAAGAAACTCCTGTGCTACATTTAGAATTAGAAGATGGAACTGAACAAGACTGTGCCGTGATCGCTTTATTCTCTGTAGAAGAATTAGATGATCAGGAATATATCGCATTGATCACTGTTGAAGACTTAGAAAGTGATGACGAAGAAGGGGCTTTACTTTTATATCGTTACAACGAAGACCCTGAAGATCCTGATACTTTCAGTCTTGACAACATTGAAACAGACGAAGAATATGAGACAGTCACTGCTGTCTTAGATGAGATCTTAGAAGACGAAGAATAATATGATATTAATAAAAAAGCCCTTGCATCTTATATGCGGGGCTTTTTTTCATATTGAAGTTTTGTTCGGATCACTTTGTCAAGTTCATAATACTTTTCTTCCAGAGTTTTTCCATTCAGGACACAATCCATTGCCATACCCATGGATTCCAGCATCGTTTCTGTGATCTGATCTCTATACTGTAATAAAATATTCAGGCGCTCATGAAGATCTGTTTCATCTAAGAATTTCAACAGTGGCTCAATGTCTGCTGTTTCTTCTTTCTCATCACATTCATTTTCCTGTGCTGTCACTTCATCAACCAGTTCTGCTTCTGAATCTTGTTCTGTCTCCGTGATTTTTATACCATACTGGTCTCCTGCATTTTCACACAGTTCTACTTTCCGAAAACGGTATATCTGTTGCACATCTGGGTATTTTTCATGATCGACTTCACTTAAGAACATCGCAAGTGGTCTTGCATATGTCTTAAACGTTCCATACATTGCCTGATAGACCACCAATGGTTCTTCTGTCTCTGTATGTATTGCAACCGTAACGATCTGATAAAGTTTTCCTTTAAAATGCATATAAAATTCGCCTGCTCTTGGCATCGCTCTATTTTCCATGCAAAACACCTCTTTTCTCCTGACGGCTTCTTAGTTCTTCTACGAACCTTGACGGCCTGCTGTCTTTGTTATAAAGTTTCTTTACTGACAAGATGTGCAGATATTTCTTGGCTCTTGTAACTCCAACGTAAAACAAACGTCTTTCTTCTTCCACGTCTTCTTCTTTCATGGACTTCTTATGTGGGATCACATCTTCATTGACATCTGGCAAAAAGACACGTTCAAATTCCAATCCTTTGGTGCTGTGCATCGTGCTGACCACAACTCCTTCTTTTTCTTTCTGATTCTCTTTTGACTGGCGGTTTAATTCTTCGGTGTATTCTTTGATATGATCAAACCATACCTCATATGTATCATAGCCTTTTGCGCTCTCCTGAAGTTCTTCTAATACTTGTGTAAATTCTTCTTCCTGAATCTTGCGAAATCTTGCATATTCTGCTAAATACGCATTGTATCCCACGGATTTTCGGATATAATTGATCGCCATCAACGGAGTCATATTCTTCATGATCCGAAGATCTTCCTTAAAATCTTCTACATATTCATAAAGCCATGGTTTATCTTTGACCTTCTCTAACAGATCATCAAATGACACTTGTGATTCGGTCAGATACTCCCTGCTGATATAACGCTTGGGGCGGTTCATGACTCTTAAAAATGTGCTTCTTTTGCGATCTCCCATCGCAAGGTGCATATAATCTATGATATTTTTGGAAATCCAGTGATCAAACAGATTCGGTACTGCATCCTGCATATAAAATGGGATATTGTATGCCATCAATGCAGCGATCAGCTGTCTTGGCCCCTGATTGGTCCGATAAAGGATCGCGATCTGGGATAACGGTGTCTTCTTTGCCATCTCTTCCTTGATCGTGTAAATGATATGCTTATTCTCCTCATAGTGATCTTTAAATGTACGAACCTCAACCATACTTGCAGCATCTTCTCTTGCCTGCATCTTCTTTTCAAAACGTTTTGTATTATAAGAAATGATATCTTCCGCAACCTGTACGATTTCTTCCCCACAACGATAGTTTCGGTTTAAGATCACCTGTCTGGTATTCTCAAAATCCTTTGGAAAATTTAACATCAGTTCTGGTCTTGCACCTCGAAACTTATAAATAGACTGATCATCATCTCCTACGATAAAGAGGTTCTTTGTCTCTCCTGCTAACATCTTGACGATCTCATACTGAATCTTATTGATATCCTGAAACTCATCGATCAAAATATATGGAAACTTCTGCTGCCATGCTTTTCTGATATCCTCACGCTCTTTTAACAACTCATACGTATAAACCAAAATATCATCAAAATCGATCCAACGGTTCTCATGCAGTTTTTCTTCATATGCCCGGTAAATTTCTTTAAACACTTCATCCCCACAGCACCCACTGTGATAATAGGCAAGCGGGATCATCTGCCCTTTGACTAAGCTGATCTCTTGTATGATCTGACGCATAAAATCTGCTTCATCATCAATCTCCAGCTCATGATCTGTGATGATCTCACGGATAAAGTCATATTTTTTATGTTCCGGCAGAATATTATCTGCACTATAGTGATAGGCATATTTTAAAATCGTAAAAAACACAGAATGAAAAGTTCCAAAAGAAACCGGCAGGGTTTCCCCTGCCAGCCGCCAAAACCGCTCTTTCATCTCATTCGCTGCTGCTCTGGTAAATGTAATGACCAGAATCCGCTGCGGTGGGATCTGATAGTGCGATATCAAATATTGAATTCTCTTTGTGATCACAAGTGTCTTCCCTGAACCTGGTCCTGCAAGTACCATCATCGGTCCATCTTTGTGCATCACTGCTTCTTTCTGTGCCTTGCTCAGCTGGCTATGCAAGTGCTGCCTCCAGTTTCGCGATCGCATCATTGATTCTCTTTAATGATTCTTCTTTCCCCAGAAGTTCCATTAATTCTGTTGCTCCACCTGGTGTCATCTGCTTTCCAGAGACTGCTGTACGAACTGGCCACATTACATAACCATTCTTGTACTCATGTCCTTTTGCAAAAGATACTAACATCTCATATAATGCATCATTTGTAAAATCTTCCTGTGCTTCGATCACTGGATAGATCTCTTTTAATACGGTTAATGAAGTCTCAGGTGTTGTCTTCATCTTCTTATGTTTGTACATCTCTACATCATATTCTGGAACTGCTTCGAAGAAGTCAATGTGTCCCGGAATCTCTGTAAATAACTCAATTCTTGTCTTCACCATAGAAAGAATCTTATCAAAATCCATCTCCCTGTGAATTGTCTCTGTTACATATGGCATAGCAAGTTCTTTGAAACGGTCAAAGTCCATGGCTTTGATATATTCACCATTCATCCATTTGATCTTGTTCATATCAAAGACCGCTGGTGTCTTAGACATATGTTTGTAATCAAAGATCTCTTCTAATTCTTTTAATGAGAAGATTTCCTGTTCTCCTCCTGGACTCCATCCAAGTAATGCAACGAAGTTTACGATCGTCTCTGGCAAGAATCCCTGCTCGATCAGATCTTCGAAGGAAGAATGACCTTTTCTCTTACTTAATTTGTGATGTTCTTCGTCTGTGATCAGTGGACAATGAATGTATACTGGTTTTTCCCATCCGAATGCATCATATAAACGATTGTACTTTGGTGTAGATGATAAGTATTCATTACCACGAACTACATGTGTGATTCCCATTAAATGGTCATCAACTACGTTTGCGAAGTTGTATGTTGGATATCCATCCGATTTGATCAGGATCATATCATCTAATTCGATATTATCCACTGTGATCTCTCCGTAAATCTCATCAACGAAAGATGTTGTTCCTTCTGTTGGGTTATTCTGACGGATAACATATGGTACTCCTGCGTCTAATTTCGCCTGAACTTCTTCTTTGGATAAGTTTAAGCAATGTTTGTCATAATGACTGATCACAACATCTCCTGATTTTACTTTCAGTGTGTCTAATCTCTCCTGATCACAGAAACAGTAATATGCTTCTCCCTTGTCGATCAGTTCTTTTGCATATTTTAAATAAAGACCCTGTGCCTGTCTCTCACTCTGAACATATGGTCCGACTCCACCATCGATGTCTGGTCCTTCATCGTGGTTCATTCCAGCCTTCTTAAGGGTATTGTAGATAATCTCTTCTGCCCCTTCTACCTGTCTTTCCTGGTCTGTATCTTCAATTCTTAAAATAAAATCTCCGCCTGCATGACGTGCGATCAGATATGCATAAAGGGCTGTTCTTAAGTTACCTACATGCATACGCCCTGTAGGGCTTGGTGCAAATCTTGTTCTTACTTTGCTCATGATTTCCTCCCATTTGGTTTTAATTCTATCTTTCTATTCTACAAAACTTATCTTTCTTTGTAAAGAAGCAGTCTTATTGATTTTCATTAATTTATGTTGATTTTTTGAAACAATCCGTCTTAAATCTCATTTAAGATCCTGCTGGCTTCCTCAAATGGCTCCAGGGTTCTCTTTAAAATTCCCTGCGTTGCCGCGATAAAGATTCCATAGTTCACGATCGGAACACCTGCATCTTTGACTCTTGCGATACGGTTTTTCATCTCTCTTCTATTTAAAGTACATCCGCCACAATGAATGACCAGATCATAAGTATCCAGATCTTCAGGGAAAGAGTTTCCACTGCTTGTATGGATATCAAAATCCTTACCTGTATATTGTTTTAACCATCTTGGGATCTTCACCGTTCCGATGTCATCGCACTGTCTGTGATGAGTGCATCCTTCCGCGATCAAGATCTTCGCCCCTTCTTCTAAATGTTCCAAGGCTTTCACTCCTCTGACTTCTTCTTCCAGATCACCTTTATATCTTGCAAACAGAATCGAAAATGAAGTCAGTTTGATATCTTCTGGCACAATCTTTGAGACTTTGCCAAATGCCTGAGAGTCTGTAATGACCAATGCTGGTTTCTTACCGATCTCTTCTAATGTCTTTTCTAATTCCGTTTCTCTTACAACAATAGAGGCTGCTCCTGCTTCTAAAAGGTCACGGATCGTCTGCTGCTGTGGAAGGATCAGTCTGCCTTTCGGTGCTGCACTGTCGATCGGTACGACTAAGATCACAAAATCATTCGGACAGACCAAATCTCCAACGATCTTTAGCGTGTCATCATCAGTTGGAACCAGTTTCCCGATCTCTTCTTTTAACTCCCAGATTCCTTTTTTATCCTTTGCACTGACAAAGCAGGCTTTGTCTTCTTTCCATTCTTGGGCATTGGAAAGATCCATCTTATTGTAGACTTTCAGATAAGGAATCTTCCGGTCTTCGATCAAGCGTATCATATCTTCTTCAAACTCTGTCATACCAGCTGTAGCATCCATGATCACAAGCGCGATATCTGCCTTCGCCAAGACTTCTTTTGCTTTCTTGACTCGCTTTTCCCCTAATTCTCCTTCATCATCAAGTCCCGGGGTATCGATCATAACTACTGGTCCTAATGGCAGAAGTTCCATTGCCTTGTATACAGGATCTGTCGTTGTTCCTTTGACATCGGATACGATTGCTAATTCCTGGTTCGTCATAGCATTGATAACACTTGACTTCCCGGCATTTCGTTTCCCGAATAATGCGATGTGAATTCTGTCTCCTCTTGGTGTTGCATTTAAACTCATATGGTTTCCTCCTGTCTGTCTTTATGGATCGTTAACTCTTTCTTTTATCTTTGTGCCTTATGATATCCCGCTGCCTTTGCTTCTTTCTCACTCTTAAATGTGACTAAATATTTTGATGTTCCCATACGGTCATAATCTCTTTGACCTGGGCAGTGGTATACCTTTGATCTGCTATTTCCACGGATCTTCTGTGAAGCAGTTGTCTTTGTATTTGTTTTTGCTGCTGTTGTATTTTTGTTACTGCTGTTGTTTTTGCTGTTATTAGATGAATTCTGGTTTGTGTGGTATTTCTGGCTTGCTTTTGAATTCTCTGTTGTTACCTGCACGCTGCTGTCTGCTTCACTGTCTCCTGTCTCGTAATCAATCTTCACTCCATCCTGTACATTATATACAAAAACATTAAACTTAATATCTTCGCCCTTATCTTCCACAGACATCGCTTCCATCTGTACCCCTTTGGCTACCAGGTCATCTCCGTCAAAGACTGGTGTAACTCTGTATAATACATGATTGCCTGTCTCACGGACATAGTCACCGACCATCTCTTCATATGGTAACATTCCATCCACGTTAAAAGATCTTGTTCCTGTGATCAGGTTCTTGTTATTGGCATTCTCACCGGTCAGCTGGTAAGCGATCAAATGACAACGGTTATATAGATATTTCCCATCAACGTTATTGTATTTTGCTGTATGCCATCCGGTTGGTTTTACCATACCGATCGCTCCACGTTTTCCTTTTGGCATGATATCTTTTCCAACACACGCTTCCGCCACCTGACATCTTCCTTCAGAGTCAAGTCTGCTGTAAGACTCGTAGGATTTTGTTGTCAGATCTTTGGATGTAAAATCTGGATTATTATTATCAACAGCAACCGTCATATTCCCTGAAAAATCCGGAATATTGTCAGATGATACAGATTTGGTGGAAGAATTTGTACTTCCTTTGCTGCTTTGTTCACTCTGTGCGTTTCCGCTATTACTGCTATTGCCTGTACTCTGGCATCCTGTCAGTGATACCACCATCATTCCTGCGATCAGCAGGGCATATAATTTCTTTGTTACTCTCATCATCAACTGCTTCTCCTCTTGTTATATTCTTTTCTGATCTAGCTTATTGTTTTGGAATATAGATCTGTTTTGTGATCTCGTGAGTGGAACCTTCAATCTGTTCTTCTTCTGCAAGTTTCCATTCCTCAAGATCCACATCCAGTACCTGATCGGACGGATAGACTTTATTCCAACGGAAGATCACAATCTCTTCGATCTGATCTATCACTGATTTTAATGGAAGATTCTCTACAATACAAGTCTCCCCTTTTCCTGCCTTGTGTAAGAAATCTTCACAAACAACCGGATCGTTGATCTCTTCATACAACTTCTCTGTATATGCATTCATATAGACCTTCTCCCCTTTAGTCATCTCCGCAATATACTCTCGCAAGCCTCGATCCTGACTCTGCCTTCGATCATTAAACATCATACCGTTGTTGTTGTCTAAGCATAGAATTATTATCATTCTTTCCATCCTCCAATCGTACTTATGTTCTATTTATGTATTATATCTTGTGCGAGAGGATATTGCAATAAAAGAAGCTCTGAATTTCTCCAAAGCCTCTTCTTACTTTTCATTCTTTTTTGTATTCTAATTGTATTTATGATACTGCTTTCATCACTTTTTCTCTCATAGGCTGTGTCATTTTCTCTGGTTTTTAAATCTCTTTTAATTCTTCTTCCTTTAACAGACCTTCTTCTAATACCAGCTCTTTTACAGAAATTCCTGTTTTTAGTGATTTCTTTGCAATCTCAGCAGACTTTGCATATCCGATATATGGACATAACGCTGTTGAGATTCCAACACTTTTTTCAATATATTCTTCGCACTGTCCGGCTTCGGCTGCCATCGTGATCGTATAGTCATGTCCAATGATCAGGTATGCAACCTGTGATACAACTTCTGGAATCACTGGGTTGATCTTTCCTGGCATGATGGATGAACCATTCTGTCTTGCTGGAATCATCTGCCTGTTTTAATGAAATTCCTGCAACTTTGCTTAATTCATAAGAAATGTTTGCAAGATAGTAAGGGTCTACATTGATCGCTGTTCCGATTGCTGTTGCTCCGATGTTTAAGACTTTCATCTCATCCATAACATTTTTCAGTCTTTTGATATCCCTTTTTAAGACATGTGCAAATGCTCCAAAACTTTGTCCAAGTCTCATTGAAACGGCATCCTGAAGCTGTGTTCTTCCCATTTTGAGGATATCATCAAACTCTGCTTCTTTTTCTTCCATGGCTTTTTCTAATTTCTCAAGTTCTTTGATCGTTTGTGGAAGTAATTTTAAGACAGTGATCTTTCCTGCCGTTGGGATTACATCGTTCGTAAACTGTGACATATTGACATGATCGTTTGGATGTACAATGCTGTCGATCAACGCTAGATGTAATGGACGGTGTGTGATCTGAAAGTTTGTGGCTACACGCATACTCTGAACTCCATAGTATGCTTCCGCTGGTACGTTTAATGCTCCAATTGAATCGTGTTCCATTCTGCTTAACATTGTCTTCCTCTTTTCTGATTACTCATGCTGTCGTTTTGTTTCAAGATTTTATGTGTTGAAGCTTAACACAGTATGCAATGTTCGTAAACCTTAATCCTGTCTTTCCAAATTTAAAGTTCAAATTTTGTGTTTCATCTTTTCTTTTTTTAATGAAAGTCTTGATTTACTTTAAATAATTAAGCGGTTGGAAGCGGAAGGAATTCTGACTGGATTTCATGCTTCTGTTGACCCGATCCAACTCGGTTATCATATTAAAGCATATATCAGTCTTGAGATCAGCCCTGCACAAAAACCCGAAGTTTATCCTTTTCTTCGAGCACACCCAAATGTATTGGAATGTGATTGTGTAACTGGAAATTATTCTGTGCTGCTGAAGGTTGCTTTTTCTAGTACGATGATCGTGTTTTCTACGATCGTTGAGAATCGCGGGGTGGTTCCTGAATAGTTGATTTGTTTTTAATTTCTGTTATCTAAAATAACAGGGTAAAATTTTGCATATGGAACATTTTCTTTTATAATTTGTGCAACCTTTTTACTTATTATAATTTCCCTATACTCATCGTAAAATTCATATGTCTTATTTACATCCTTTAAATTTTTTATTCCTTCTTCTGTTATTCTTTTCGGTATGAAATAGAAAATGTTTTCATTTTCTGTCATATTTATTCTTTCACATTTTTCACATTGATTTTCAAATTTATAATTTTCATCAATATAACTTTTCTGTGGTAATATATTATCAGTAATAAAAGTATATCCTAATATCTTTTTACTTTTGCTTATAATCGGCTGAAAATATTTTTTATCTACTCCTGATTCTTTTAATTTCTCCACCAGTTTTGGTAATAACAACAACTCTCCTGTTCCATCCAATCCTGCAAACCCATAATCATTCTCATGTTTTTTTATATAGCCTTTCGATTGTGCATAAAATAAGCTATTTGTTTTTTCTTTACTATGACAACTTTCACATTCACTATATTCATTTTCAATATCTTCGTATTCTTCACAGTAATATTCTGGAAAACATAAAACGAATGCTTTTGTCTTTTCAAACTCTTCATCTAAAACTTCTACATCATAACCTAAGCAGATAAATTCTACATCTTTCCTATTTGATTTATAAAATTCAATTATTTGTTTATATAGTTCTGAATCTTGATTAATCTTATATGTATATTCTCCAGCAAATCGATTTCCTGTTCTGTATTTCTTTAATCTGTATATGAATCTAGAAATATTTTTTTTTACTTTCCAATCTGTTTCTTCATCATTATAACTTAATACAATTTCTACATTAACTTCCAATTTCGTCTCCTCCTGTTATCACTACAATTTTGCTGCTTTTGTTTTCTCTAAATCGACTTATCTTTGCTTTTATCCAAAAATTACCAATCACTAATTCATTGAAATCTTAAGTGCTTACGGAGAATTCTTGCTATATTATGTTAAAAGAGGAGTCAGATTTCTCTGACTCCTTCAAGTATGTGTCCGAAAGTATATATCAATCCTGTTTTGAATATGACTCAATCAAACAGTCATGTTTCTTACTGCTCTTATCATAATTAATACCAACAAGCAAGATGTCACCCGTATAATTCAATATTGAAGATACATATTTTTTATCTTTTACCTGATTTAATGCAGTACTCACATTCTGATTCCATTTCAGTTCCACTATCAGTGCCGGATAATCCGCTTTATACTCCGGTTTCGGCACGAATACAAAATCTGCGAATCCTCGTCCTGTTGGCAACTCACGTATTGGTTTAAAATAGTATTGCATTGCACTCAAATAAGCAATTGCTAATACACTGCTTAATGAGTTTTCGTTATTATATTGAATAACGGATACATACTCATTATGAATCTTTTCAATCTGCTTCGCAACTTCCTTACCATCCATATCCAAAGTTGCATCCAATAATTGTTCTGACTCCTGTTGAAACAACAACATTTCATTCCAATGTGTACTCTCAACCGCTGTCGTTAACTCTTGTCGAATTTCTTCATTTGGCACAAATGCTGTCTTCTTTTTTTCATTATATCCTAGATATCCCAAATGAATCATATATGTCAAAACATCATCTTTACTTTTTATGTCTTCTACATCATTTTGAAATGTTACCGTGTTCACTTTGACTTCTGCGCCTGAAAGCATCTCGATGATCGCTGTTTTCAATCCATCAAAGTTCATATTGATCAATGGTACAACTACATCATAAGATGCTGTTTCTGACCAATAGCTTTTAAATTCGTCTCTCATCATAACACTAACAACAGCTCTTGGATTATAAACTTGATAATCTTTCAAAAGATAACCATCATACCATCTCTTTACCTCATCAAAATCCTGATGATATTCTTTTGCCAATTTTTTTACTTCATCTTCTGTAAATCCAATGTAAGGTGCCAGCTTACTTGCACTTAACATTGTAAATTCATCAAAATTATTTAAAGCTGATTGTGTTTTTTCTTTTTTGATTGGAAGAATACCAGTAAGGTATGCAAGTTGAATATATTTTGTTGGTTCCGTCCCTTTGAACATTCCTCGTAAAAAGGTAATGTATTCACCTTGTCCTTGTCGGTTGATCACCGCATCACGAATCAGTACATCCCATTCATCTATAATAACAATAAATTTCTGTCCTGTTTTATCTTTTATCCTTGAAAGAGCATCTGGCAAATAAGATACCTCATCCGATAATATTTCTGGATAGATTTCTTTTAGTTCATCTAATATATTCTTTGTAATAAATTCTACAATGTGATTTACATCCTTGCAGTTTGCAAGAAACCATTGGATATCCATGTGGATCACATCATATTTATTAAGATGTTTTCTAAAATCTTCATCCTTGCTAATCTCTAGTTCTGAGAACATTTCTTTTGAATCTGCGCCTTTACTGTAATATGCAGCTAACATATTCGCTGCATAAGATTTACCAAATCGGCGTGGACGGCTGTTACAAATAAGTGCATCTGACGTATCAAGAACACTGTTTGTATATTCGATCAAACCTGTCTTATCTATATATATTTTAGAATTCAGAGCAACCTGAAATGCACTATTATCTGGATTTACGAATCTTCCCATGCTTTTCTTACTCCTTTCTAAAATTGTTTGATATCGTTTACTTCAATTACTATTAACAGTATACTATAATCAAATAAAATATTCAAAAAAAAATTTTTTCTTTCACAAACGAAATATATACCGTAGACCTTATGTTATCTGGCAATTTCCATATCTTGTTCTTTTTTAAGATTACTACTTCTGCTTTTCTGATTTCTTCATTCTACGCCCTTTTATTGTATTGTTAATTCCTTGTTTTCTGACTTCGTAAGGTCTCAGGGAACTTAAGTTCACACGCATCTCAAACCGCACATTATAACTCCCAATTCCAAAAGTTATCACTTACTTCTTCCAATAAGATTAATGAAAAATTCTTCGGCTTTATGATTTTCTTTAAAATATCCATTTTAAGAAAAGTATCATAACTATATAATTTGTTTAATGGCATCTCTTCAATTTCCTGTAAAGATATATAGACCACATGTTTTTTTAAATCTTTTTTTATTTTTTCATACTCCGATGTGTCTGGACTTGTCAATCTACCTATTATATGATAGACTGCTGGAATATCCTTATCACATTCAAGAGATTCTCTTGCATATTTAAGTGCAGTTTCATTGAATAAATCATATTCATCTTTTGCAACTTCCCAAACTGCTCTTAAATATAAGATCAATGCCTTATTTTTCTCAGATCCGTTATTTTCCAACCATTGCTGATATCTATTGATTTCACTATTTCCATAAATACTTTCCACATAGCTTCCAAATATAAAAAATTGTTCTTCCATCATATTGGTCCTATTTTTTTCTAATAATTCCAATATCATCTCATATCTATCATTATTTACAGGATAGTATAGTTCGAATACACATCTCTGTAATATAAATTTCCCACCTAATAATAATCTTTGATATAATTTTTTTTCTTTCTGGCAAATAATCGTTTTTTTCTTTCCCATTCTTTCTCGAATCCTATTGATGAGTCGTTCTCTGTAAATTCGGTTATATCTTTTATCTTTTTCTATATTATCAATCAATTTTTTATTTATTTTTTTTAACCACTTGTTATCATCTTCATTTATTATTACATCCTCAACAGTATAAAGTGCCTGATATCTTATATCATCATCCCAAGATTGTAATCCATTCAAAATAGCATCTAAATATTTCTCATTCTTTGTTATATAAAATAAATAATCATAAATTCTGTATTTTGCATAACCTTTTTTTTCTAAGTTTTGTAAAATTTCTTTCATCCTTTTTTCAATAATATCATCATCTAATTGTCGCATTATCCCAATATATCCTATCGCTTCAATCAACTCATAATTAATAAACTCATCTTTTTGATATTGTTCAAATAAATTCAAAAAATCTTCTAACCTTTTAAATTCTTGAATTACTGATATAGACTTTTCTGCAATTAATCGATTCTTATCTTTTATCATATATTTTGAAATATCATAACTCCAGTCAGATAATTCACATTGAAGAACATCTAATACTTTTGTTTTATAGTAACTATTATTACATTGGCTAATTTCTCGTATAATCTCTTTATCTTTTTGCGAAAATAATATGGCTTGTTTCTGTTTATTTATTATCGACATTAGTTTTTCCAATAAATTCATAGTCATTTCCTCCCATAATAATGTCAAAACCTAAATCATTTCCAAAGCTTTTATTTCGAATATCTTTCTTATAGATTTACCTATTCTTTAGTACTTGATTCACTTAAGAAATAGATAATTTCCTATATTAACTTCTATATTAGATACATTATTTCAATATTGGAAATATTTGTTATCTTAAGCGAATCAAGTATCACTATTTTCTATTATTTTGTATATTTACTTTGAATGCTTATATCCCTTTCTTTTTCTTTTATTTCTCTCTCCTCTTGCTTTTTGTTCTCTAATTTCTTCTCGTCTATTGCTTGGTTTTCCACCTGTCTTTCTTACATTGTTCTTACCATGTTGTGATTGCTTTATTCCATGCCTAATTACTTTTGCTGCAATCCATCTAAAAATTGTATTTTTATAAGAAATTTTTCTTCCTGCATATCTTGTCTTCGGACTATGCCTTTTCCAGCTAGAATAAGACACATAAATTACAACCCCACCAACAAGCACCAATTTTACTAAAATTGGTACTGCTATCGCAAAATGCCCACTAGGATCCACATAGTTTACCGGATTATTCGCACAGTATACGTATAAATGCTGTGTATCAGGTTGATCATTTTCTCCACGATATGTATCCTCTGTTAAGAATCTTCCTTCCTCTGGATCATAATACCTTGCATTCAGGTAATACAGTCCCGTAGTCTGATCATAGATTCCTCCCGTATAACATACTTCATTGTCCGCCTGATCATCTCCATGGATCGTTGTCTCTCCAAAATCCGTATACTGATAGGTTGCATCTACACTTCCATCTTCTTTCACTAGGCTAGTTATACTTCCCCAAATATCTTTATTATACAAATAATATTGCGTATCATTTCCCTTGAAGAAACGCATTGGGGACCGTAAGCCTTATAATATCTGACAATTTTCATATATTCATCATTTCCAAAATTCTTGCTTCTATTTTTCTAATTTCTTCATTCTGCACTCTTTTATTGTACCTCTATTTTTTTATTTTCTGACTTCGTAAGGTCTCAGGGAACTTAAGTATTACATTGCTTCATTTTTTCCATGGTTTATACATATTTGTGTAACACAGTCATAAAAGCTGTTGAACCCATTGATATCAGTTGAAAATCTGAATATTTTTCTTGTCAGCTTTGTTCCCCGGTGATCGAATGCTCTGACATAGTGTTCAGAACTTCCGATATCAACTACGAGTACTTAAGTTGATACTGTGAGGTTCCTGTTTTTGTCTATTGACATTATTTATGAATTACAGAAATGCTTAAGATTCTATAAATATATTCTCATTAAAATATTGCATAATTTTTTCTGTTTCATCTTTAAATGTTTTATAAAAACCAAAATCACAAAAAATTACAAAAATTATAATATACAATCCCCAATACCTATTATTGGGAGTAAACATAAGTATAAGAAGCGAACTAATAATCAGTAGTATATTTGCTATTATTATTATTAGTTCAGCTTCAAAATATAACGAATATCTCATTGTCATTATAGTATTTTCACCATTAGAATACATCTTAATTTTTATTTTTGGAACAAATCCCCTATTTTTATAATACGGAATAGTATATAATACTATAGAATCTTCCATTTCTTTAATAAAAAACTTTTCTTGATTTGGTATGAAAAAGATAGAAGCACGTCTTTTTTTACTACTTATATTATACAATTTCTTTTTTATTTCTTTTTCTGTTAGTTTAGTTTTTATTTCTTTATCTATTTTATACATGGTTTGCTCCTTATAAAGAAATAAATCTCGGAATCTTTTATTAATTAACCATCCCTATTTTAATATATTTACAATTCATCATTTGTGACTAAAAATCAAGATTCCGAGATTTCGTAAAATTATTTACTTCTACACATTCTTATTTTTTTGTTTTTGGATACAGCAATTTTTCGTCCAGAAATTGTTGCTGTAATATTTTTATTTTTTTTGCTAACTATTTTTACATTATGATTTTTTATCTTTTTTGTATATGTATAGTTCTTTTTTAAAAGGTTTTTAAAATTAATAAGTAATTTTGATTTTGTCGCAGCCGCACTCACTTTAAACTTTAATCCTTGTTTTGACATTCCTCCTGATATAGAACCACCTGAATTATTTTTCATCTTTTGCGGTTGTAAGTCAATATTAACACTTCCACCTAAACTAAAAATACCAAAACCAATGCTTGCACCAATATCTGCAGTATAGCCGTTTAATTTTTTTATGTTATTAGTTCCCGGATAAATAATCATTTCTGTAGCTCTTGCAACATCTGGTGCATCTATTTCTACACCACCAGACATTGTTAGCATTATTCCACTATTTCCATTACTATCATACACAAAAAACACACCTGTTTTTATGTAAATAATACAACCAGCTTTTGCTGTAACTCCAATTGCAATTGCCCAATGTCCACTAGGATCCACATAATTCACCGGATTATTCGCACAGTACATATACAAATGTCCTGTCTCAGGTTTCAATATCTCTCCACGATAACTATCCTCCGTCATAAACCTACCATCTTCCGGATTATAATACCGTGCGTTCAGATAATACAAGCCTGTACTCAGATCATAAATCCCTCCAGTATAGCATACTTCATTTTTCGCCTGATCATCTCCCTGGATCATGGTCTCTCCAAAATCCGTATACTGGTAAGTCGCATCCGCACTTCCGTCTTCTTTTACCAGACTTGTGGTACTTCCCTGAATATCTTTGTTATAAAGGTAATACTGGGTCGTATCCTTCTGATATCTCTGGGTCGCAAGGATATTTCCTTCCGTTCCGATCAAGTTTTGGGAGCTCTGTTCCCCAGCTGCATCCATTGTATAGGCCACGACTCCATCCTGATAATAGTAGTTGGTCACATCACTTCCGTCCATCTTCTGGATCCGCTGTCCGTCCCCGTTATAGATATTCTGCTGAATCACCGAGGTCTTTCCGTCTTTAGTCACGGATACCTGACTTAATCTGTTTTCTGCATCATACACATAAGTCTGATCTTCCCCAGTCCTTGTGTTCTTTACATCTGTTTGGTTTCCATTCGCATCGTAATCATACTGACGGACTTCTTCTACTCAATGTCATTAAGTTAACATTGTTCCAACAATGAAACCGCAAGAGCGATTGAGA